>Ga0137429_1000071_pt1 | contig 57351 bp, 48 predicted proteins | sample EasRivERMZT736_2_FD_102304 | JGI IMG/M metagenome (GOLD analysis project Ga0137429, IMG submission 102304) | Soil microbial communities from meander-bound floodplain in the East River, Colorado, USA - East River MetaG ERMZT736_2 | ecosystem: Environmental > Terrestrial > Soil > Floodplain ...
AAGAAGATTGGCTTGCGGTTCTTCGGGTCCGCTGCCCGGTTCCGAACCCATTCCTGAACCTCCAGGATCATCCGCTCCCCCTCCGGCGGGGCGAGTGTCCGGAACTGCGCAAACCCCTGGCGGAATCCCAGCTCGGCCTGCTCGATCCAGGGGTTCGCAACCCACGCCGCCGTCTCGTACCCCAGATCCCCGAGAGCCTCCGCCAAGGTGCGCGCCTCCGCGGCGAGCACATCCGTCTTCTCGGTCGCGGGGATCTCCTTCCAGAACTGCTGGTCCTGGTCCAGGACCCTGTGCGTGAGCGGGTCGAGCGAGGTGAACAACGAGGCCACGGACGGCTTGGTCCACGGGGAGGGAGCAACGGCGTTGTCGTAGAGGATCGACTCCGAGGCCAGACGGTCCAGGGCGGGCGAGACGTCGCCCTGGAAGCCGTAGCACCCCAGATAGTCAGCCCGGAGGCTGTCCACCACCACCAGGATGATGTCGGGCCGCTTCGCGGCGATCCCTGGCCACCCGCAGCCGGGCAGCGTAAGCGCGGCGAGCACGAGCGCGAAGCCGAACCGGGCGCTCGGGTTGGGGCAGCGGACCCGCGGCGTCACGCCCCCTCGCGGCGGCGCTCGAAGTGCCCGCCGAACGCCAGGCGCATCGCCGACAGGACCTGGTTCGCGAACTCCGCCTGCCCCCGCGAGTCGAAGCGCGAGTAGAGCGCCGCCGACAACACGTGCGCCGGAACACCCGCCTCGATCGCCGCCTGAACCGTCCAGCGCCCCTCACCCGAGTCGGACACCTGCCCCGAGAACTCCGCAAGCGTCGGGCTCTTCGCCAGCGCCTCCGCCGTCAGGTCGAGGAGCCACGACGCGATGACGCTCCCGCGGCGCCAGAGCTCCGCGATCTCCCCCAGATCGAGGTCGTAGGCGAAGTACTCCGGGTTCCGCAGCGGCGCGGTCTCCGCATCGGCCGCGCGGTCGCCGGCGCCGGCATTTGCGTGGCGCAGGATGTTCAGCCCCTCGGCATACGCGGCCATCAGGCCATACTCGATCCCGTTGTGCACCATCTTCACGAAGTGCCCGGCGCCGGCGGGGCCGCAGTGAAGGTAGCCGAGGTCGGCGGTCCCCCCCTTGCGGGTGCGCCCTGGCGTGGCCGCGATCGACCCGCGTCCGGGCGCCAGCGTCAGGAACAGGGGGTCGAGACGCGTCACGATCTCGGGCTCTCCCCCGATCATCAGACAGTAGCCGCGCTCGAGCCCCCACACGCCGCCGCTGGTGCCGCAGTCGACGTAATGGATGCCGCTCGCAGCCAGACGCGCGGCTCGATCCACGTCGTCGCGATAGAAGGAGTTGCCGCCATCGACGACGGTGTCGCCGGGCTCGAGGCACGGGATCACCTCCGCCAGGACCCCGTCGACGCTCGCGGCCGGGACCATGAGCCAGACGACCCGCGGGCGGCCGAGCCGCTTGGCGAGGTCGGCGATCGAGTCGGCCCCGCTCGCCCCCTCCGCCACCAGCACCTCGATCGGACCGCGACTGCGATTCGAGACCACGCAGGCGTGGCCGCCGCGCAGCCAGCGGCGCACCATGTTCGAGCCCATCCGCCCCAGCCCAATCATCCCAACCTGCATCGTCGCTCCTTCACCAGCCCGAAGCGGACGGGAACGCCCCGGCGACCGCGTGCCGCCGCCACTCTAGTCAAACCACCCAACCGCGCGCAAGGATCGGGCCCGGAGGGTTGACGGGCGACGCCTCCCCTGTCTAGCCTGCGTGCGTATGCTCCCTCCTTCCACTCCGGACCTCGAGGCGATCGGACGGCAGTTCCTGATCGACGGGCGTCTGCAGCAGGCCGCGCCGCACGGCTCGGGCCACATCAATGACACCTTTCTAGTGGTCTACGACAGCGGCGGGAAGGCGGCGCGGTTCATCCACCAGCGCCTGAATACCCACGTGTTCCGCGATCCCGTCGCCCTGATGGGGAATGTCGAGCGGGTGCTGGCGCACCTGCACCACCGCCTGGCGCCCCTGGGGGAGGCGCGCGCGGCGCGCCGCGCGCTCGCGCTGGTGCCGGCGCGGGACGGGCGGGGGTTCGTCCGGGACGCGGACGGGTCGTTCTGGCGGACCTATACCTACCTCGAGGGAACGCGCAGCCACGACCTCGCCGCCTCGCCCAGGCAGGCGTTCGCCGCGGCGAGCGCCTATGCGGCATTCGCCAGGCTGCTCGGCGATCTCCCGGCGCCGCGCCTGCACGAGACGCTTCCCGGCTTCCATGACACCCTGGCTCGGCTGCACGCCCTGCGCCGCGCGGCCGAGAACGACATCGTCGGCCGCACGCGACGCGTGGGGGACGAGATCGAGGCGTGCCTGTCGCGCGCGCGCCTCGCGGCGACGCTCGCCGAGCGGCAGGCGCAGGGGGCGTTGCCGGAGCGGATCGCCCACAACGACACCAAGATGAACAACGTGCTGTTCGACCAGGATTCCGACGAGGCGCTGTGTGTCATCGACCTCGACACGGTTATGCCCGGGCTGGCCGCCCACGATTTTGGCGACCTGGTGCGCTCCGCAGCGAATCTCTCCCCGGAGGACGCGACCGAGACGGCCGCGGTCGGGGTCGACCTGCCGACGTTCGAGGCGGTGGCGCGCGGCTGGATCGACGGCAGCGGCGGGGAACTCCTGCCCGAGGAAATCGACGCGCTGGTGCCGGGAGCGCTCGCCATCACGCTGGAGTGCGCCGCGCGCTTCCTCACCGACCACCTGGAGGGGGACCTCTACTTTCGCGTGCATCGCGAGGGGCAGAACCTGGACCGCTGCCGCACCCAGCTTGCGCTACTCTACTCGCTCGAGGCGAACGAGGCGGAGCTGCGGCGCATCGTCGAGGCCGCCGCGCGCGGCTGACCCCTAGAACATGTTGAGCTGCAGCTTCGCCGCCTCCGACATCAGCGCGGGGGTCCAGGGGGGATCCCAGACCAGCTCGACCTTGACGGCCGTGACGCCGGCGACTTTCTTGATCTTCCCCTCGACCTCGGGGGGCAGCGACCCGGCGACGGGGCACATCGGGGAGGTCAGGGTCATCTTCACCGCCACGGCGCTCGCCGCATCGACCTTGATCTCGTAGATCAGTCCCAGCTCGTAGATGTTGACCGGGATCTCCGGGTCGAAACAGGTCTTGAGGACTCCGACCACGCGCTCCTCCACCGTGCCGCTGACGCCGGCCGCGTCGCTGGCGGGCGCGCCTACGGCAGGGGCCGGCGCAACCGGCTCCGTCCCCGGGGCCGGCAGCCGCGGCGGGCCGTCCGCGGGAGAGAACATCCCGGGAGGAAGCGGCGGCGCGGGAGCGGCCGGTCGCGCCGGTCCGGCGTCGAGCTTGGAGAGCCCGCCGATCGACATCCGATCGGACGGCTCGGTCTTCTTGTCCTTCGAAAACATGTCGAAGATCCCCATGCGATTACTCCGTGGTCACCGGTTCCTCGCGCCGCTCGAGCGCGGCATGCAGAGTATGCCAGGGGAGCGTTGCGCACTTGACGCGTGCGGGAAACTCCCCCACGCCGGAGAAGACCTCGAGCTTCCCGAGACTCACTGGCTTCCCCTCGCCGCGCTCCGCCCCGGTCAGCAGGGCGTGAAACGCCCGGAAGATCTCCTCGGCCTCCGCGGTGCGCTTCCCCACCACGGTCTCGGTCAGCAGCGACGCCGAGGCGGTCGAGATCGCGCAACCCGACCCCTGGAACGCCGCCTCGCGGATCACGTCCCCGTCGAGCCGCAGGTACAGCGTGAGGCGGTCCCCGCAGAGCGGGTTGTACCCTTCGGTCCGCCGGTCGGGGTCGGCAAGCACCCGGAAGTTGCGCGGGCGGCGCCCATGGTCGAGGATGACCTCCTGGTACAGGTCGCGCAGATCGGACGTCACGAGAAGACCTCGACCACCCTGCGCAGCGCCGTGCACAGCCGGTCGATATCCTCCCGCGTGTTGTACATGGCGAGCGAGGCCCGGGCCGTCGCCGGGACGCCGAACCGGTCCATGAGAGGCTGCGTGCAGTGGTGCCCGGCGCGCACGGCGATCCCCTCATGGTCGAGGATCGTGCCGATGTCGTGAGGATGGACCCCGGCCAGGATGAACGAGAGGACCCCCGCCTTCCGGCGCGCGGTCCCGATGAGGCGCAGCCCCGGGATCTCCTGGAGCCGCCCGGTCGCATACGCCAGCACGTCGCTCTCGTGGGCCTCGATAGCCGCGAGCCCGACCTTGCGCACGTAGTCGAATGCCGCGCCCAGTCCTACCGCGCCCGCGATGTGGGGAGTCCCGGCCTCGAACTTGGCGGGCAGCGCGCCGAAGGTCGTACGCTCGAAGGTGACCGAGCGGATCATGTCGCCGCCGGATTGGTACGGCGGCATCGCCTCCAGATGGGCGAGCTTGCCGTAGAGCACTCCGATCCCGGTCGGCGCGTAGACCTTGTGCCCGGAGATGACGTAGAAATCGCAGTCGAGCGCACGGACGTCGAGCGCCACATGCGGCGCCGCCTGGGCCCCGTCGACGAGCACCGGGATGTCGCGCGCGTGGGCGAGCGCGATGATCTCCGCAATCGGGTTCACCGTGCCGAGCGTGTTCGAGACGTGGTTGATGGCGACGAGCCGCGTCCGCGGCGTCAGCAGCCGTTCGTACGCTTCGAGGATCAGCTCGCCGGCGTCGTCGATCGGGGCCACCCGCAGAAGCGCTCCCCGCTCCTCGCACAGGAGCTGCCAGGGCACGATGTTCGAGTGGTGCTCCATCGCCGAGATGACGATCTCGTCGCCGGCGGCCAGGCGCGGCCGTACGAACGAGGCGGCCACGAGGTTGATCCCCTCCGTCGCGCCGCGGACGAAGATGATCTCCCGCGCATCCCCGGCCCCCAGGAACCGCTGCGCGTTCCCGCGCGCCTCCTCGTAGGCCCGGGTGGCGCGCTCGCTCAGCTCATGCACCCCGCGGTGGACGTTCGCGTTGTCTCGGGTGTAGTAGCGCACGATCGCGTCGATGACCGCCTGTGGCTTCTGGCTGGTCGCCGCATTGTCGAGGTAGACGAGTGGTTTCCCGTGGACCTCCTGCTGCAGGGCGGGAAAGTCCCCGCGCACCGCGGCGATGTCCAGCGCGGCGGCGCGGAAATCCGGGGCGGCCCTCACACTCCCTCCTCGATGGCGCGGAAATTCGGCAGCCGCGCCAGCAGATCCGCTTCGAGCCCGGCGCGCAGCGGCAGCAGCGGAATCCGGCCGATCACCTCGGAGGCGAACGCGTGGATCAGGAGGCTGCGCCCCGCCTCCGGGGACACCCCTCGCGACCTGAGGTAGAAGAGCGACGCCTCGTCGAGCTGCCCGATGGTCGCCCCGTGTGTGCACTTCACGTCGTCGGCGAAGATCTCGAGCTCCGGCTTGGTATCGACGAGGGCCGAGTCCGACAGGAGCAGGTTGCGATTGGTCTGCCGTGCATCGGTCTTCTGGGCGTCCTTGCGCACCCGGATCCGCCCGTTGAAGACGCCGCGCGACGCCCCCGAGAGCACGCCCTTGTAGAGCTCGCGGCTCGTGCCGTGCGGCTTCGCGTGGTCGATGTGCGTGTGGTTGTCCAGGTGCTGCGCTCCGGCGAGCAGGTAGAGGCCGTCGAGCGAGCATTCGGCCCCCTCCGCCGCCAGGACGACGTCGAGGTCGTTGCGGGTAAGCCTCCCGCCCAGGGTGACGACATGGGATGAGAACGAGCCGTCCCGCCCGACCTCGGCCGCGACGGCGCTGGTGTGCAGCTCGTGTTCTCCCTGGCGCTGCACCCGCAGGTGCCGCAGCCGTGCGCCGCTCTCCACCACGATCTCGGTCAGCAGGTTGTGCCAGGCGACCCCGGCGGCCAGGCCGAGATAGCTCTCGACGACCGTCACCTGACTCCCCTCCCCTGCCACAATCAGGTTGCGAGGATGGGCCACGATCCGTTCCGCATCCGGCTGCGCGACGAAGATCAGGTGGATCGGATCGGTCACGACCATGCCGCGCGGAACGAGGATGACCGCGCCGTCCGGGGCCAGCGCGGCGTTCAGGGCCGGGAAGGCGCGTCGCGCCACATCCGCGATCCGACCGAGGTGCGGCTCCACCGCACCGGGGTCCTCGGCGAGCAGCGCCGCGAGGCTGCCGGCCCGCACGCCGGGCGCGGGACGCGCCGATGACAGGTCGGCGCGCAAGCGCCCATTCACGAAGACGAGCCGGGTGCCCCCCAGGGAGTAGGCGAGCTGCTCGGTGCCAGCGGCCGTGAGCCCGTTCGTGGTTGCCGGCGCCGCGCCGAACGGCTGCGAGGCGATCAGCTCGACGTTCGTGTACCTCCAGTCCTCCAGCGCCGGGGTCGGGAATCCGAGCGCCGCGAAACGCTCGATCGCGGCGCCACGCGCCTCGCGCACGAACGCCGGCTCACCGGCGCGCGACGCGCGCAGCGACTCGAAGGCGGCCAGGTAGGGAGCGATGGAGGGGGTGGTCGCGGGCATCTCGTTCTCCGTCCGGCGGCTCAGGCGGCGGGAGCGCCGGCCTCGATCCACGAGTAGCCGCGCTCCTCGAGCTCCAGCGCGAGATCCTTTCCTCCCGACTTCACGATCCGCCCCTCCGCGAGGACGTGCACGCGATCGGGGATGATGTAGGAGAGGAGGCGCTGGTAGTGGGTGACGACGATCATGGCGCGCTCCGGGGAGCGCAGCGCGTTCACGCCGTTCGAAACGATCTTCAGCGCGTCGATGTCCAGGCCCGAATCGGTCTCGTCGAGGATCGCCAGGCGCGGGTCGAGCACCGCCATCTGGAATATCTCGTTGCGCTTCTTTTCGCCGCCCGAGAACCCCTCGTTGACCGAGCGGTTGAGCAGGTCCTGGTCGAGCTCGACGAGCTTCATCTTCTCCTTGACGAGGGCGAGAAAATCGATGGCGTCGAGCGGCTCCGCCCCGCGGTGCTTGCGGATCGCGTTCACTCCCGCGCGCAGCAGGTAGGTGTTGCTGACCCCCGGGATCTCGACCGGGTACTGGAACGCCAGGAAGATCCCCTCGCGCGCCCGCACCTCCGGCGCCATCGCCAGCAGGTCCTGGCCCTGGAAGGTGACGCTTCCGGCCGTGACCAGGTACGACTCGCGTCCCGCGAGGACGTTCGCGAGGGTGCTTTTCCCGGAGCCGTTGGGCCCCATGATGGCGTGCACTTCGCCGGCCCGGACCTCGAGATCGATGCCGCGGAGGATCTCACGGCCGGCGACGTTGGCATGCAGGTTCTTGATGCTCAGCATCCGGGTCTTCTCCACGGGGCGCGGCTGCGCGCCTATCCGACGCTGCCTTCGAGGCTCACGCCCAGGAGCTTCTGCGCCTCGACCGCGAACTCCATCGGGAGCTCCCGGAACACCTCCTTGCAGAAGCCGTTCACGATCATATTCACCGCATCCTCGGCGCTCAGGCCGCGCTGGCGGCAGTAGAAGAGCTGGTCCTCGCCGATCTTGGAGGTGGAGGCCTCGTGCTCGAGCTGGGACGTGCTGTTCTTGATCTCGATGTAGGGGAACGTGTGGGCACCGCACTGGTCGCCCATCAGCAGCGAGTCGCACTGGGAGTAGTTGCGCGCCCCCTCGGCACCCTTCATGATCTTGACCATGCCGCGGTAGGTGTTCTGGCCGTGGCCGGCCGAGATCCCCTTCGAGACGATGGTGCTGCGCGTGTTGCGTCCCAGGTGGATCATCTTCGTCCCGGTGTCGGCCTGCTGGTAGTTGTTGGTGAGCGCGACCGAGTAGAACTCCCCGACCGAATCATCCCCTTGCAGGATGCACGACGGGTACTTCCAGGTGATCGCCGAGCCGGTCTCGACCTGCGTCCAGGAGATCTTGGACGCGCGGCCGGCGCACTTGCCGCGCTTGGTGACGAAGTTGTAGATCCCCCCCTTCCCCTGCTTGTCGCCGGGGTACCAGTTCTGCACGGTCGAGTACTTGATCGTGGCATGGTCGAGCGCGACCAGCTCGACGACGGCGGCGTGCAACTGGTTGGTGTCGCGCATCGGCGCGGTGCACCCCTCGAGGTAGGAGACGTAGGCCCCTTCGTCCGCGACGATCAACGTGCGCTCGAACTGCCCCGTCTCCGCGGCGTTGATCCGGAAGTAGGTGGACAGTTCCATCGGGCAGCGCACCCCTTTCGGGATGTACACGAACGAGCCATCGGAGAAGACGGCGGAGTTGAGCGCCGCGAAGAAGTTGTCGCTGTGCGGGACGACGGATCCGAGCCAGCGTTGCACGAGTTCCGGGTGCTGCAGCACCGCCTCCGAGAAGGAACAGAAGATGATCCCCATCTCGGCCAGCTTCCCCTTGAAGGTGGTGGCGACCGACACGCTGTCGAAGACGGCGTCCACCGCGACGCCGGCCAGCAGTTTCTGCTCGGCGAGCGGGATGCCCAGCTTCTCGTAGGTGCGCAGGAGCTCCGGATCGACCTCGTCGAGGCTCGCCGGACGGGCATTCGCCACCTTGGGCGCGGAGTAGTAGATGATGTTCTGGTAATCGATCTTGGGATAGCTGACGTTCTGCCAGCGCGGCTCCTCCATCTCCAGCCAGCGGCGATACGCCTTCAGCCGCCACTCGAGCATGAACGGGGGCTCGCTCTTCTTGGCGGAGATCATGGCGATGATCTCCTCGCTCAGACCGCGCGGCACCGTCTCCGCCTCGATCGCGGTGACGAAGCCCCACTTGTAGTCCTGCGTGGTCAGGTCCTGCAGCGTCTCGGTCGGTCCTGGCATCTCGTCTCTCTCGTTCATGGGCGTCAGGAGCAGGTCGCCTGATCTCCCGGCCGGCGCAGGTGCGCCAGCGGGGGTCCCGCAGGGGAGGGCCGGGACATCTCCAGGAGCGACACCCGCTGCAGCGCATCCCGGACCACCCGGTTGATCCGCTCCCAGTTCCCTTGCACCGGGCAGGCCCCCTCCTGCTGGCATGTCCCCGGCAGGCTGCCGGTGCACTCGGTCAGGGCGACGGGGCCCTCGGTCGCGTCGATCACCTGCGCCACCGAGATCTGATCGGGGCGCCTGGCCAGGCTGTACCCGCCTTTGGAGCCGCGATGGGAGAGGAGCAACCCTTTTCTGGTCAGCATCTTGAGGACCTTGTTCACCGTCGGGAGCGGCAGGTGGGAGTCGAACGCGAGGTCGCGCGCGTTGTGGACCTCCTCGGCCGCGTACGCCATCCGGCTCAGGAGGACGATCCCGTAGTCGGTCAAGCGCGTCATCCGGATCATCTCATCCACCTGTCCCTAAACAGGACTATATCGGTCCTGTATCCAGAAATATACCCCCGGTCCGGCGGGGTGTCAACGCAGGATCGGCACCGCGGCTCCCTCGCCGCCGCGACGTCGACGGCGGTAGGGTCCCACCCCCCGTACGCTGGGGCAGCGACGGCTTGTGGTGATCCCGGCCCACTCGTATCATGCTCCCGTCCACCCAGGGGAGGCTCCCCGGCACCCCCCTCGCCCCCCCCGGTGGCCGCGGCAACTTCCGTTCTCACGAGGTCCCGCCATGGACTCTCCTCCCCAGGTGCTGGTGATCGACGACGACGCCATGGTCCGCGGGGTGCTGGAGTACCAGCTCCGCCGCGCGGGGTACGAGCCCGCGCTGGCGGAGGACGGCGCGCAGGGGCTGGCAATGCTGCAAGCGGAACCGGACCGGTTCGCGTCCGTGCTCCTCGACCGGACCATGCCGGGCCTCGACGGCATGGAGGTGCTCGCTCTCCTCAAGGCGCAGGACGCATTGCGCGCGCTCCCCGTGATCCTGGTCACCGGGATCACGGATCCCGAGTCGGTACGCGCAGGGCTCGAGGCCGGCGCCTACTACTACCTCACGAAACCGTTCGACGCTCCGATGCTCCTGGCGATCGTGCGAACCGCGGTGAGCGATCGGCGGGAACACCGAACCCTGCGCGACAGCGCCCGCCGCACCGTCGGCTCCTTCGCGCTGATGGTGCGGGGCGACTACCGCGTCCGCACGCTCGAGGAGGCGCGGCTCCTGGCCGGGCTGCTCGCGCAGTGCAGCGTCGACCCGGAGCGGATCGTCGTCGGCCTGTCGGAGCTCCTGGTCAATGCGGTGGAGCATGGCAATCTCGGGATCACCTACGAGGAGAAGACCGCGCTCATCGACGCCGGGGCGTGGGAGGCGGAGGTGGCGCGCCGCCTGCAGCTCCCCGAGAATCGCGACAAGCGCGCCACGATCGCCTTCGAGCGCTCGGCGGACGAGATCCGGTATCGCATTGAGGATTGCGGCGCGGGGTTCGACTGGCGGCGGTACCTCGAGATCTCCCCCGCTCGCGCCTTCCATACCCACGGGCGAGGAATCGCCATGTCCCGCAACCTGAGCTTCGACCGGCTGGAGTACTTCGGCGCCGGGAACCGGGTGCTGGCGGTCCGCGGCGAGTCCACGGCGCTCCCGTCGGCCTGAAGGCTCTTCCTCCGCTGCTTCAGCGCGAGGCAACCTCCCGGGGCGCTTCGGGTGTACGAAAGAACCGCCGCAACGCCAGCGCCGCCAGGGTGAACAGGAAGAGCACGAGGCCGAGCCCCAGCCCATTCATGACGAAATAGCTGTACGCGGTGGCGCGCATGAAATCGCTCACCGCGGTCGGTGGCACGGTCGTCTTGAACACCTCGAAGAACCAATGGCCGGCGCCCAGACCCAGGATCTCGCTGCAGACGAGGAGCACCACGATCCCGATGTTCCGCTTCGACATTCCTCCTCCTTCTGTCTCTTGGTCTCCCCTGTTCACGCCTTCCCTCGTCGTGCCGGCGAACGGCCGCTCCCCTGGCCTCAGCCGTTCTCCCCGAGAAACTCGCGCAACGCGTCTCGCGTCGAGGGGAAGGCCAGCTCGTCCCAGGGGATGTCGCCGGGGTGGAACAGTCCGACCTCGGTCGTCTCCTCGCCGGCTGCGACCTCTCCCCCCACGACGCGCCCGGCGTAGACCACCACGATGACGGGGCGGCCGGTGTACGAGTAGATGCCGACGAGCCGGTCGAGCTCGACCACCGCGCGAACCTCCTCACGCGCCTCCCTCACCGCTGCGTCGTCCACCCGCTCACCCCGATCGACGTAACCGGACGGGAAACCCCAGGAACCGATGCGCGGGGGGATGCCCCGCCGTCCCAGGACGATGCGCCCGTCGCCGACGGTTGCGATCACCCCCGAGGCGATCTTGGGGTCGACGTAGAATACGAAGGCGCAGGCCGCACAGGTGAGCCGCGGCGGATCGTGGCGGACGTGACGTCGCAGCGCGAGCTCCGCGCCGCAGCGGGGGCAGTGCCGGTACGGCATGGCGCCGTCATCGTGTTCGTGCGGCCGTGGGTCGGCGTTCACCTCCGCCGGCGCGGAGCCGGCGCCGAGCTCCCGCAGACGCGCCCGCACGAGGATCTGCGCCGACAGGATTCCGGCGAGGATTCCATCCTCGTAGTTGAACGCTTCGCTCTCCTTCAGCACCCGGTGGTCGTCGGGGTTCACGATGTCGTCCCAGGTGAGCTTCGGATCGAGCCGGTGCGCGACGGCGAAGAGCTTGCGCCGCTGGCTCTCGACCCGCGCCTCGAGCGCGCCTTCGAGATCGGCGAGCAGCGCGTCGAGGTCGGCCCCGGGCCGCCTCAGGACCGGCCTCCCCCGCCCCACGTCCCACCGCGTGGGAGGTCGATCACCTCGACCGGCGGGCCCGGCGGCGAAAGCGCCGCCAGCGCCTCGCGCAGCTGCGCGGGAGTGCCGGCGAGGATCGGAAAGGTGCCGTAGTGGATTGGGATCACCCGCGCGATGCCCAGCAACCGCGCGGCGTAGGCCGCTTCCGTCGGCGACATCACGTAGTGCCCCCCGATCGGGAGCAGCGCAAGGTCCGGCCGGTAGAGCTCGCCCACGATGCGCATGTCACCGAAGACGTTGGTGTCGCCGGCGTGATAGACCTTGAAGCCGTCCGGAAGCGTGAGGACGAAGCCCGCGGGCTCCCCCCCGTAGACAAGCTCGTCGCCATCCTGGATCCCGGAGGAGTGGTCGGCGCCGACCATCGTCACCCGGACTCCCGCCACCTCGACGGTCCCGCCCTTGTTCATCCCGATGACGTTCTCCACCCCCTTGGCGGCCAGCCACACCGAGATCTCGTGGTTGCAGACGATGGTCGGGTGGTGCAGACGCGCCAGTTCCAGCGTATCGCCGAGATGGTCGAAATGGCCGTGCGTGAGGAGGATCGCATCCACCTGCCGCGGACGCTTCATACCGTCGGGACAGGCGGGGTTCTCCCGGAGCCAGGGGTCGATGTAGATCGCCTTCCCCGCCGGGGTATCGATGCGCGTCGCGGCATGCGCAATCCAGGTCACGAGCGACGTGGTGGTAGCAGGCATGAGAAACCTCCGCCAAGCGTTCTGGGATTGACCCGCGCCCCATGCTATGCGAGACTAACTGCCTTGTAAAGTGGAACTTACCGAGAAGTGGTTTCACCATCCCGCCCGCCGGCCCGAGGACGAGCGAGGTGCGGCTGGGGTAGGCCGGCCGACGAGGGCGGGTTGGCGGACCCGCTGAGGAGGCCAACGACGCCCAGCCGCGCCGCAGCCGGCCGAAGCCAGGGAGGGATTGTGAAACCGCTTCCAGTGAGCTCAGACCCCATTGCAGCGGCGTACGCGGAGTGTGAGGCGTTCGCTCGCGCTCATCATGAGAACTTTCCGGTCGTGTCCCGCTTCCTGCCGAAGGCGCGGCGACATCATCTCTGGGCGATCTACGCCTTCGCACGGACCGCGGACGATTTCGCGGACGAGGCCTCCTTCGCAGGCCGGCGGCTCGAGTTGCTCGACGACTGGGAGCGCCGCCTCGACGGGGCGCTGGCCGGGGGCCCCGACGGGCCGATCTTCGTCGCGCTCGCCGACACGGTGCGCCGTTGTGACCTCCCGGTGGAGCCGCTGCGCCGCCTGCTCGAGGCATTTCGCCTCGACGTGCGGAAGGCGCGCCATGCGGACTGGGAGTCGCTCGAGCACTACTGCGCCCGCTCCGCCGACCCGGTGGGCCGCCTCGTCCTGGGGGTGTTCGGGTATCGCGATCCGGAGCTGCTCGCCCTCTCCGACGCGATCTGCACGGGATTGCAGCTCGCGAACTTCTGGCAGGACGTGGCGGTGGATCTGAAGAAGGACCGCATCTACCTCCCGGAGGATGCCCTGGCGCGCCACGGCGTGAGCGAGCAGATGCTCGCTGCCGGCGACGCGGGGCCGGCGTTCCAGGCGCTGCTCGCCGAGGTGATCGAGCGCACGCGCGCGCGCTTCGACGCGGGGAGGTCCCTTCCCGACCGGGTCGGCAGCGACCTCGCATTTCACCTGCGCCTCGTCTGGCTCGGAGGGGTCACGATCCTCGATCGGATCGAGTCGGTCGGCCACGATGTCTTCCACCGGCGACCGACGCTGTCGAGGCGCGACCGCCTGGCGATCGTGGGACGAGCCCTGGCGCGGCCGCTCCCGCCGGCGGCCCGGCCGCACCGCGCCGGGAGCCAGCGGTGAGGCGCAGGGCCGGCGGTGGCAGATGACCTCCTCCGTCATCCACCCGGAGCGGCCTCCTGCCGCCGAGCCGGCCGAGGGGAGCAACTTCTACTTCTCTTTCCTGTTCCTGCCGCCCGAGAAGCGGGCGGCGCTCTTCGCCGTGTACGCCTTCTGCCGCGAGGTCGATGATCTCGTCGACGAGCCGCGTTCAGGGGTCGACCCGCGCGCCGAGATCGCCCGCTGGCGCGAGAGGATCGCGGCGCTCTACACCGGCGCGGCCGCGTCGCCTGGGCATCCGATTGCGGCGCGCCTGCAGGCGGCGCTCGCCCGCTTTCCGCTGCCGCGCCACGCGTTCCTCGATCTCCTCGACGGGGTCGAGATGGATCTGAACTCGGCCCGCTACGCCACCTGGGGCGAGCTGCAGGAGTACTGCCGCCGGGTCGCCTCGGCGGTGGGGCTCCTGGCGATCGAGATCTTCGGCTACCGGAACCCGGCCTCGCGGGACTATGCGGTCGATCTCGGCCTGGCTCTGCAGCTCACGAACATCGTCCGCGACGTGGGAGCGGACGCGGCGCGCGGCCGGATCTACCTGCCGGCCGAGGATCTGGACCGCTTCCAGGTGCCGGCCGACGACCTGCTCGCCCGGCGCGACACGCCGGCATTGAGGAAGCTCCTGGCGTTCGAGTGCCAGCGCGCGCGAGGGCTCTACTTCCGCGCCGAGGCGACGCTCCCCGCGGAGGATCGCATGAGCCTGTTCGCCGCGGAGATCATGGGGAGGATCTACTACCGGATCCTGGAGCGGATCGAGCGGGGCGGCTTCGACGTCCTGGAACGGAGACGCACTCTCCCGACGATCCACAAGGCAGGGATCGCGTTCGGGATCTGGCTCAAGTACAAGATCCTCGGAGGGCGCTGAGGGTGGCCGCGGCGCCGCCGACGGTGCTGGTCGTGGGTGGCGGGTTCGCGGGAATGGCGGCCGCCGTGCGCCTGGCAGAGCGGGGGATCCCCGTTCTGCTGCTGGAGCAGCGGGCCCGGGTCGGCGGGCGGGCGTATTCGTTTCACGACCCGGGCTCGTCCGACACCCTCGACAACGGTCAGCACGTCCTTACCGGCGCCTGCGGCGCCGCGCTCGCGCTCTTCCGCCTGCTCGGCACCGAGCGCCTGCTCAATATCCAGCGCCGGCTGAGGATCGACTACCTCGACGCCGCGGGACCCGGGGGCACCCTCGACTGTCCTCCGCTTCCCACCCCATTTCACCTCCTCGCGGGATTGCTCCGTCTGCGTGCACTGCGCCCGCGCGACCGGCTGGCGGCGTTGCGCGTCGGGCTCGCGCTGCGGGGGGCTGCCGCCGACCGCAGCCTCGACGAGCTGACGGTCGAGGCATGGCTCGATCGGCTGGGGCAACCGGAGGCGGCGCGGCGGCTGCTCTGGCGTCCGCTGGCGCTCGCCATCCTGAACGAGACGACGGAGCGCGCCTCCGCCCTGCCGCTGGCGCGGACGCTGGCCGAGTCGTTTCTCGGCGGCCGGCGACGGAGCGTCATGATCCTGCCCGGAGCGGGGCTCAGCCGGCTGTATGAAGCGGCGCTTCCGGACTTCCTCGCGGCGCGGGGCGGCTCCGTGCGCACGGGAGCGCGCGCGGTCCGCATCGAGACGGAGGGGGGCGCCACGGAGCGCGTCGCCGCGGTTACCCTCGCGGACGGGACGCGGCTGCCGGCGTCCCGGGTGATCGTCGCGGTGCCGCACCAGGCGCTCCCGCCCCTGCTGCCGACCGCGCTCGCCGCGGGAGAGCCGTTTCGATCGCTCTCCCGGCTCGGAGCAGCGCCGATCGTCTCGATCCACCTGTGGCTGGATCGGGAGGTGACCGCGCTGCCGTTCGTGGGCCTGCTCGGGACGGAGGTCCAGTGGGTATTCAATCGCAAGGCCCTCGCGGACGATGTCTCCGGGCATCTCCTCACGCTCGTCCACAGCGCGGCCCACGCGGCGGCGGCGCGCCCCGCGGCGGAGCTGGCGGCCGCTGCCCTGGAGGATCTCAGGCGGGTGCTGCCGGCGGCGCGTGCGGCGCGCGTGCGGCGCTCGCGGGTGGTCAAGGAGCGGCACGCGACCTTCGCTCCGCTCCCCGGAACCGATCGCCTGCGCCCCGGCCCGAAAACCGCCGTCGCGGGGCTCTACCTCGCGGGAGACTGGACCGCGACCGGGCTGCCCGCCACGATCGAGAGCGCGGTCCGCTCCGGGAACCGCGCCGCCGACGTCGCGCTCGACGGAGAGACCGGCGTCAGAACGTGATCTGCAGCGACATCCGGAACGTGGTGTCGAGCGCCTGCTTGCGGAACTGATCCTCGGCGATGGTGATCTCGGTCCCCTCCGACGCCACGGTCTCGAAGTACTCGTCGCCATTGCCGGGGATGCCGTCCGGGTCGAACAACAGCACCCGCGCGAGGACGTCCCCGTCCTCGAGCGCCGGCTCGCCCGAGTACAGGAACTGCAGGCTGACCTTCAGCGAGAGGGTGGGACTCATCGACACCGCCAGGCTCTGCACCAGCTCGGCGTTGTAGTCGGATAGATCCTTCAGGCTGACGTTGAACGTGAACTCATTGTCATAGGTGGTGGACTTGCCCCACAGGTCGCGGAGGCTGGAGGTCAGGCGGGCTCCCGGGAAGCGCCTGTCCTTGAGGGGGTCCGGGACGTCCTCCTCGCGGTCGGTGGCGCTCATGCCATAGCTGGTGCGAAACGAGAAGTCATCACCGCTCCGCCAGGTGTGCCCCACCCCTCCGAAGACGATGTAGCGGTTCAGGATTCCCGCGTCCTCGTTGCGATCCCAGCTCGCCCCGGTGTTCCACGTCGCCTTGCCGGAAAGATCGCGCTCGTACCGCCCCTCGGCGAAGTAGCGGGCGACGTCGGGCTCCGCGCCGGGCCGCACCACCGACGTGGTGTAGACGGTGAGCGTCTCCCCGGGCTCGAAGGTGAGTCCTGGCTCGACCAGGAGGTACGTATCGTCGCTGGTGTCCGAGCGCAGCGCGTCGATGCGGAAGCGCGCGAGGCTCTTGGGCGTCCGGTACTCGAGCGTGTCCTTGAGCCCGAAGGTGAAGGCGTCCGCATTCCCGTCCGTCAGGACGAGGCTGAGGTCGGTCGAGTTGGTCCAGCGCTTCGGCGGCTCCTCCTCACCTTCGGCGGCAGCACCAGCATCGCCCGCCGCGACGAGGGGAGCGAGGACCAGGGAGAGCAGTGCGAGCGGACACCGCCAGCCGCGCGTCACGAGGTTGTCGCCGCGCCGCAGAGGTTGAGCGCCTGCCCGGTCATCCCGGCGGCCTCGTCCGAGGCGAGGTACGCCACGAGCGCCGCGACCTCGGCCGGTTCGAGGAAGCGGCCACGGGGCATCCCCTGCTCCGCCTGCCTGCGGAACTCGGCGGGGGTCGTGCCGAGCACAGCCGCGGCTGCTGCGATGCTCCGCGCCGCCATCTCGGTCTCGACCCAATCCGGGCAGATCGCGTTCACCGTGATCCCGCGGCCGCTGAGCTCAGGGGCGAGCGCCCGGGTAAGACCGATGAGCCCGTGCTTCGAGGCGCAGTAGGCGCCGCGGGCGGCCAGACCGTATTTCCCGAGCACTGACGCGATGTTGATGATGCGCCCCGCCCCCGGCCGCATGAGCGGCAGCGCGTCGCGAATGACGAAATACGGACCGTCGAGGTTGACAGCGAGGATCTGCCGCCACAGATCCTCCGAGTCCTCGTCGACGGGCGTGCGGCCCGAGATCCCGGCGTTGTTCACCACGACGTCGATGGGGCCGAGCCAGGCGGCGGCCTCGTGCACGGCGGCGCGGATCGAACGCCGGTCGACCGCGTCGAGCTCGAACCCCGCGGCGCGAGCGCCCGAGGGATCGAGGGCGAGGGCCGCCTCCCGCGCGCGCGGCGCCTGGCGCGAGGTGAGGGCCACGCGCGCCCCCTCGGAGCGGAGCCGCGCCGCGATGGCCCGTCCAATCCCGGCCGCCCCCCCGGTCACCAGCGCGTTCTTTCCCTCCAGGCTCATCGGCGGCCTCCGCGCGCGTCAGCATTATATCGAACTGGGCTCACGATCCCTCCCTGGTCTTGGCGTGGAACGGATGCCGGGGAGTTGACGCGCGGGCGCCGACCGGTGACGATCGCTGCCGCGCCCGGCCTCCCACGGGGCGAGACACAAGGAGACGAGGATGCGGGTGAGAGTCTACCGGGATCGATGCATCGGAGCGGGGAACTGCGTTGGGATTGCGCCGAAGGTGTTCACGCTCGGGTTCGATCGGAAGGCGGAGGTCGCCGACGCCGGCGGCGCCGATCCCGCCGATCTCCGCGATGCCGCGGAGGCCTGCCCCACCAACGCCATCTTCCTGTTCGACGACGACGGTAAGCAGATCTACCCGTAGCTTCCTAGAACTCCGGCCGGTCCCCCTTGCGCTTCCCCCCCTCGGTCGAGGCGGCACGGTGCGCCTCGCGCAGGGCCGCGAACATCGCCTCCCGCCGATCGTAGAGCCGCTTCAGCGGACGCCGCTCCCGGCGCTCGAGCGCGTACGCCGCCAGCAGCGGCGCCGCGATCGTGGTGTCGCAGTAGACCGTCACGGTGTCGGGCAGGTTGCGCGGGTCGATCTTCCCCCACGAGACCGCCTCCGACGGCGTGGCCCCCGACAGCCCGCCGGTATCCGGGCGCGCGTCCGTCACCTGCAGGAAGAAATCGTGCCCCCATTCCTCGATCCCCAGAACCTCCTGGATCTGGGGCTCGGTCTGCAGCAGGAAGTTCTTGGGGGAGCCGCCCCCGAAGATCATGGCCGCGCTCTTGCCGCCGCCGCGCTTGGCGGCGAAGACGATCGCGGCGGTCTCGTTGACGTCGCGGGAGACGTCGATCCGCGGTCCGCGCTCGCGCAGCGCCAGCTCCGCGACGTTCATCCCGATCGACGAGTCGCCGGGCGAGGAGACGTAGCAGGGCACGCCACAGCGATAGGCGACGGTAAGCAGGCAGGTGTCGACCGTCCCGAGCTCCACCTCGCGAGCCGCCAGGTAGCGGCCGAGCAGATGGTGGAACTCCGCGGTCCCCATCGTCTGCTGGAACTCCGGGGCCTCCATCACCTGGCGCAGGTACGCGTCGGTCGACAGCAGCACGTCGTAGTCGAACAGCACGTCGTATATCCGGATCACTCCATCTCGCCGCAGCTCGACGTCGTCCAGGTGCTCCGAGCCGCGATGCAGCGCCAGCCCGAGCCCGAAGTGCGCGTCGTGGTAGAGGTTCGCACCGGTCGAGATGATCCAGTCGACGAAACCGGCCTGGATCAGCGGGATCAGACAGGAGCGGCCAAGCCCGGCCGGCGTCAGGGCTCCCGACAGGCTCAACCCCACCGTGACGTCGTCCGCGAGGATCCGTTCCGCGAACAGGCGGCAGGCCCGCTGCAGCTTGCCGGCGTTATAGGCGAGAAAAGTCGAGTCGATCAGATCCGCGACCCGGCTGCCGGCGGCCACCGGCTGCGGGAGGATCCGGTCACCGTAGAAGCGGTGCCCGCCGTGCTTCATCCCTCCGCCTCCCCCTGCGCCTCGAGCCAGCGCTCCGCCTCGATCGCCGCCATGCAGCCGCTCCCTGCGGCGGTGACCGCCTGGCGGAAGACATGGTCCTGGACGTCGCCGCACGCGAAGACACCGGGGATGGTCGTCGTGGTCGAGCCGGGCGTCGTGACCGCATATCCCGCCGGATCGAGGTCGAGCTTGCCGCGGAACAGGTCGGTGTTCGGCGAGTGGCCGATCGCCACGAACAACCCGCCGCACGGGTGATCACTCAGCTCGCCGCTCTGGACGTTGCGCAGGCGCACGCCGGTCACCCGCTTTCCCTCCACGCCCAGGACCTCCGCGACCTCGCTGTTCCAGATGAACTCGATCTTCGGGTTCTTGAAGGAGCGCTCCTGCATGATCTTCGACGCCCGCAGCGACTCTCGCCGGTGGACCACCACCACCTTCGAGGCGAACTTGGTGAGGAAGTTCGCCTCCTCCATCGCCGTATCGCCGCCCCCCACCACGAACACCTTCTGCCCCTTGAAGAAGAACCCGTCGCAGGTGGCGCACATCGACAGGCCATGCCCGAGAAGCGCCTTCTCCGACGGGATCCCGAGCCCGCGCGCCGAGGCGCCGGTCGAGATGATGACGGTGCGGCCGAGGTAGCGGTTGTCGCCCACCTCGACCGTGAACGGGCGCCGCGAGAGATCGACCCGCGTGGCGTCGTTCGAGACGAACTCGGTGCCGAACCGCTCCGCCTGCTTCCGGAACAGCACCATCAGCTCGGGGCCCATGATCCCTTCGGGGAATCCGGGGTAGTTCTCGACATCGGTCGTAATGGTGAGCTGCCCGCCGGCCTGCTTCCCCTCGATGCACAGCGGCGCCAGGTTCGCGCGCGCCGCGTAGATCGCCGCCGTCAGGCCCGCGGGGCCGGAACCGATGATGATGACCGGGTGGACGCGCGCCGGCTTCCCGGTCCCCGCTGCCCCGCCACCGCCCGTCCCGAGCATCCGATCGAGCTCCCCCGACGAGTCGAGGGCATGCAGCTCGTCGCTGCCGCCGATACCGGCACCCCCGATGAAGATCTGCGGCGCCGTGAGCCGGCCGCCGGAGCGCGCGACCATCGCCTTCTCGTTGGCGGCATTCCCCGTCACGTCGATCTCGGTGAACGCCACCCCTTTGGCGCGCAGGAGGTCCTTGGCGCGGTCGCAGTACGAGCACCATTCCTTCGTGTAGATCTCGACGAGTGGCGGCGACATCGGACGCTCCCTCGGGGGCCTTGGCCCCGCACGACCTGCGAACGCCGCGCCCGGTGCGCTTGCGGGTGGACGCGCCGAACGGACGGAGATGAGAGCGCGCATCGTACCGTCGCCCACAGGGGGCGTCAAGGCAAGCGCCGCCTTGCGCTAGAATCCGGCGGACGCTCCCGCTCTCGCCGGGCGGCCCGATCCGCGGAGATCCCGATGCCCCCTCCCTCGCTCATCACGTTCGACTGCTACGGCACGCTGATCGACTGGCACGGCGGCCTCGTCGGCGCTCTCGCGGCGCTCAAGGTGCCGCCGGCCGAGCGTGCGAGGCTGGCGGCGCGTTATGTCGAGATCGAGATGGAGGTGGAGCACGAGGAGTACGCCTCGTACCGCGAGGTGATGGCGCGATCGTTCACGCGCCTGCTCGCGGAGGCTGGCCGCCCGCTCCCGCCGGAGCGCCGCGACCTGCTCGGGGAGTCGCTCCCGGGCTGGGTTCCTTTCCCGGAAGTCCCAGGGTGCCTCACCGCCCTGGCCCGCATCGCGCCGCTCGCGATCCTCTCGAACATCGACGACGACCTGCTCGACGCCTCGGTCCGCAAGCTGGGGGCGCCGATCGCGCACCGCGTGACCGCCGCGCAGCTGCGCTCCTACAAACCTGCGCCGGCGCACTTCCGGACAATCCTCGAGATCACGGGGCTCTCCCCGGGCGAGGTCCTGCACGTCGCCGCCAGCCGGTTGCACGACATCGTACCGGCGAGCGCCTTGGGGTTCCGCACGCTGTGGATCAACCGTACCGGGGAGCCGATCCCGCCGGAGATACCGCCGGAGATCGTCCTACCGGACCTGACGGGTGTCCCGCCCCGCGCGCGGGAAGCGTAGAACCTGGTAGAGCTCAGTCCCCGGGCTCGGTCTGGCGGCGCGGGTCGAGGGCGCGGGCAAGCTCGTCGTCGGAGAGGACCTTCTTCTCCTTCGCGACCTCGCGCACCGTGCGCCCCTCCTGGTAGGCGGTCTTGGCGATCTGGGCGGCGGCGTCGTAACCGATCTTCGGCGCCAGCGCGGTGCACATCGCCAGGCTCTGCTCGATCAGCTCCTCGCACCTCTCACGGTCCGGGCGGATCCCCTCGACACAGCGCGCCGCAAAGTTCTGGGCGCCCGCCCCCAGCAGGCGTGCCGACTCGAGGAAGTTGTGGGCCATGACCGGCAGCATCACGTTGAGCTCGAAGTTGCCGTTCATGCCGCCGAGCACGACGGCGGCGTCGTGTCCGATCACCTGGACGCAAACCATCAACAGCGACTCGGCGATCACCGGGTTCACCTTGCCGGGCATGATCGACGACCCTGGCTGCGTCTCCGGCAGCATCAGCTCACCTATGCCGCAGCGCGGTCCGGAGGCCAGCCAGCGCATGTCGTTGGCGATCTTGAACAGGCTCGCCGCGATCGCCTTGAGCTGTCCGCTCGCCTCGACCACGCCGTCGCGCGCCCCCTGCGCCTCGAAGTGGTTGCGGGCCTCCACGAATCGCAGGCCGGTCGCGGCGGCGATCCGCGCGATCGTCAGACGCGGGAAGTCGCGGTGCGTATTGAGCCCGGTGCCGACCGCCGTTCCGCCGAGCGCCAGCTCCGCCAGCGCGTCGCGGGCGGACTCCGCCCGCCGGATCGCGTTCTCGACCATGGCCGCGTAGCCGGAGAACTCCTGACCGAGCCGGATCGGCGTCGCGTCCTGGAGGTGGGTGCGGCCGATCTTGATGATGTCGTCGAACTCGCGGGCCTTCGCCGCCAGCCCCTGGTGCAGCCGCCGCAGCCCGGGGAGGAGATCCTCCTGCACCGCCCGCGCCCCCGCGACGTGGATCGCGGTCGGGATCACGTCGTTGGACGACTGCCCGCGGTTGACATGGTCGTTCGGATGGACCGGCCGCTTCGATCCCCTCTCACCGCCCAGGATCTCGATCGCGCGGTTCGAGATGACCTCGTTGGCGTTCATGTTCGTGGAGGTGCCGGAACCGGTCTGGAAGATGTCGAGGATGAACTCCGGGTCCAGCTTCCCGTCGGCGACCTCGCCCGCGGCCGTGATGATCGCTTTCGCTACCTGCGCCTCTACGAGGCCCAGCTCGAGGTTCGTCTCGGCAGACGCGCGCTTGATGATGCCCAGCGCCTCGATGAACCGGCGTGAGAAGCGAATGCCGCTGATTGGAAAGTTGTCGGCGGCGCGCTGGGTCTGCGCCCCGTAATAGGAATCGGCGGGCACCTGGACCGTTCCCATCGAGTCGGACTCGGTTCGAAACGCAGGCATGGCAGCCTCCTCCCAGGCTCAGGAACTACATCACGTAAGGACCGCCCTCGCCGCCGTGCCCCTCATCGGAGCCCGGATCCTCGCGGTCGGCCTCGCGGTCGAGCGCCTCGAAGATCCGCTCCTGCTCCGGGACGTGGCGATTGTGGATGCCGCTGACGAGCACCAGCGCACGACCGACCGCGGCGACGTCCTGCTCGAGATGATGACGCAGCCGGGGGATCAGCTCCTCGGCCCCGAGGACCCCGGCCCAGTCGCAAACGAACCCCGCGTCGAGCTCGTGCACGAGCTCGTCGAAGTGCTCGAGGATGAAGGCGACGGACTCGGCGGTCCCCGCCTGGCAGACCGCGGCCACCATCCACTCCATGCCGTCGGGATCGACGTGCCCCTCCTCGAAGACCGCGCGCACGGGAGCGACGACGTCGGGTCCCATCTTCTCGAGCGCATGTCCTGCCGCCTCGAGCACGTGGTCGCTCTCGTCGTGCAGGCAGCCGATCACCTCGTGCGCGGCCTCGACCGCGCGCAGGCGCCCCAGGATATCGAGGGCCAGCAGGCGGCCATACCACGGACCGCGGCGACCCAGCATCTCGACCGCAAAGCGCACCGCCTGCTCGCGCGTCGCCCCGTCGCGGACCGCGCCTTCGACCGCCTCGGGCAGGCGGTCGAGCAGCGCCGCGCTCTCGACCTCCATCAGCGAGAGCAGGCGATCGAGATCCGCCTTGGCGGCGTCGAGCTCGCGCCGGAGGGAGCGAAACGCCGCGAGCTTCAGGGCGCAGGAAAGCAGCGTGATGATGACCGGCGAGGCGGCGGCCGGCCCCAGCCGTTCCACCGCTTGCAACGTCTCCGGGGTCGTCAGCGACGCCACGAACGCCTGGATTCGACGCGGCACCGGGTCGCCCGCTGCGGCAAGCACGGTGGCCCGCTCGGCGCAGAACTCGCGCAACGTCGCCGCCACGATCGGGAGGCTGCCATCCTGGAACGCGGTGCGGAACCGCCCCATCCAGGCATCCCCCACGCTGCGCCGGGTCTCCGCATCGAAAGTCGCGTCGTACCCCTTCATGGTCCGCTCGATGTCGATCCGGTCCTTGGCATTGGTGTGCAGGAGCCAGCCGGCATCCTCCCCCTCGAGCGCGTCGATGATCGCCTGGAACGCGGGCGCGGCACGATCGGCGCCGCGCCACGCCAGCGAGGAGAGCAGGGTCTCGATGAGAAGGGGAAACTCCGACGGATCGAGGTAACCGAACACTGCACGCGTGGCGGCCGGCTCGACCAGCACCGCCGGCCGGGCGCGCAGATGCGCGAGCGCGACCTCGCGGGCTGGAGCGGGCTCGCCATACCGCGACAGCGCCACCAGGATCGCCGCGACCGCCTCCTCGCTGAGCTCCGCGCGCGACACGGCGGAGGCCGCGAGCTCCTCGGGGGACGGGTAGCCGAGCCGAGCCAGCGCCTCGAGCGCCGCGCCCGGGACGCGGTCCCGGCCGTGGCGGAAGGCGCGCTCGAGGATCGCGAAGTGGCGCTCCGAGCCGTGGCGGGCGAGGTGCTCGGCGACCTTGTCGCCGATGTCGCTCGCCGCGTCGAGGAGCGAGGAGGAGATCACGTCCGCGCAGCGCTCGGGATAGTGGTGCATGAGCCGTCCGACAGCCCAGGCGCGCACCTCCGGGTCCTCGTGGCGGGCGTGTCGTGCCAGCGCGTCAAACCCCCAGAGCGTCGGTTCGGGCTCGTCGGGATCGCGCGGCTGTTTGTCGGGGCGGCGGCTCATCTACGGTTGGATTCCTCTCCGCGCGCGATGATAACAGAACGGCCGTGCGGCGGAATCGCTGAGGGCTAACTCGCTCCCAGCAGCCCACTTACGGACTCGAGATCGACGTTGCCGCCGCTCACGATCGCCGCGACGTCCCACCCCGGCAGCACGGGGATCCTGCCGGCGAGGAGCGCGGCGACCGCGGCGGCTCCGGCGGGCTCCACGAACAGCTTCGCGCGGGTCATGAGGAAGCGCATTGCGGCGCGAATCTCGTCGTCGCTCACCAGCACTACGTCCTCGACCTGGCGGCGAACATGCTCGAGGTTGAGCTCGCCGACAAACGGGGCCGCCAGGCCATCGGCTATCGTCGCCATCGACTCGAGCCGCACCGGGGATCCGGCCGCGAGTGCCCGCGTCATCGTCGGCGCCCCTTCCGGCTCGACCCCGAAGATGCGCACCCGCGAGCGCGGCGTGCGCAGGGCCGCCGCGACCCCGGAGATCAGCCCGCCCCCGCCGATCGGCACGACCACGGCGTTCAGCTCCGGCAGGTCCTCGCCGAGCTCGAGGCCGAGCGTCCCCTGACCGGCGATGAGGCGCGGGGAATCGAAGGGGTGAATGAAGTGGAGATCCCGTTCGGCGCGCAACCGCTCGACCGTCCGGAACGCCTCGTGCACGTCGGCGGCGAGCACCACCTCGGCGCCGTAGCCGCGCGTCGCCTCGACCTTGCTCCGCACCGCGCTCGACGCCATCACCACCGTGGCGGGGACCTCCGCGAGGCGCGCCGCGTAGGCGACTCCCTGCGCGTGGTTCCCGGCCGAGATGGTGATCACGCCACGGAGCCGCGCGGCGCTCGGGAGCTGCAGCACCTCGTTCAGCCCGCCGCGCGGCTTGAACGAGCCGGTGCGCTGGAACAGCTCCGCCTTCAGATGGAGGCGGCAACCGGCGCGGGCCGAGAGCAGGCGGCTGCCGAGGATTGGGGTGCGATGGAGGTGCGGCCGGATCCGTGCGGCCGCCTGCCGCACCTCTTCATAGGTCACCAAGGGGTCACCAAGGGGTCACCAAGGGGTCACCAACGGATCGCCAGGGCGCAGGAGCTACTCGAGCCGCTTCACGATGTGCCAGCCGTAGGGGCTCTTCTCCGGGTCGAAGTCCGCCATGCCGACCTCCCCCACCTTCAAGGGGAAACCGGCGTCCCCGAAGGCCGGGACCATCTTCGTTCGCAGGTACTCCCCCTGGCGGGGGGCTACACCCCGGTTCGACATGCCGTAGATCCCGGGGAACGCGTCGTCGGTGTTCGCCTTCACCAGCGCGGCGAAGTCCTCACCCGCCTTGGCGCGCTTCAGGAGGTCGTACGCCAGCGTCTTCGCCTCTTCTTGCGTGCGCTGGATCGCCTTGCCCGGCACGCTGCCGGAGTAGCCGATGAGGATGTGCTGGATCTTGATGTGCTCCGGCTCGGCGGCTGCGGGCATCGACTTCCCTCCCTGGGCGGGCTGGGGGGCCTGCGCCGGCTGTGTGGCTGACTTGGATGGGGCGGCTGGAGCGGTCTGCGACTGCGGCGCGGCCACGGCGGCCAGGATCCCCGCCACGGTGAGCGCTGGAATGAGGGCGATTCTCACGATTGCCTCCAAGGTCCGCGGCCCAGCTAGGGGGACGCGAAAACGGGGATTCTAGCCCTGCGGCGGCTGCAAGGCCACGGCGGGTGCGATCGGCAGGAAGCGGGGGCGGGAGGAGGTTCCTTCCCCCAGGCACCGGCCGGGATCGGTGGTGGTGGAAGTTCTTGCTCATCGCGTCCCTTCCCCCCCGCCATCCCAAGCGGCAAGCAAGGCGGCTAGCTTCTGGAGGTCGGGGGGTTTGAGCAGGTGCCCGTCGAACCCAGCCTCCTTGAGCCGAGCGACATCGTTCCGATAGCCAGTCACCGCAATCAACAGGGCCCGCTTGTCGCCCTGCTCGACGCGGACGCGTCTCGCGGTCTCATAGCCATCCATCCCTGGTAAGCCGAGATCCAGGAGCACCACCTCAGGATCAAATGTCCGCATGGCCGTCAGTGCGGACGGCCCGTCGCCGACCACGAGCGTCCGGTGTCCGTCATGTTCCAGGATGCCTGCGAGGGCCCGTGCCGCGTCCCTTTCGTCGTCCACGACGAGTATCCGGAGAGGACGGAGCTTGTCGGGCACAGTTGCCACACCCGCGCCCTCGAGGCGCCGCGGCGAGCGCTTCTCGAGGAGGCGAGGCAGAGTGACGTTGAACTCGCTGCCCTGGCCGGGGCCGGGGCTCGAGGCGGAGACCTGTCCTCCATGCAGCTCGACCAAGCGCCGCACCAGAGTCAGGCCGAGTCCCAAACCACGCCTGGAAGCCCCCACCGCGCGAGGCTCCTGCGCGAACACCTCGAAGGCGCGAGGCAGAAACGCGGCGCTCATGCCAATCCCGGTGTCGCGAACCCTGATCCGGACGGTGGCACCTTCCAACACGATGCCCACGTCGATCTTCCCGCCCTTGTCCGTGTACCTGATGGCGTTCGCCAGGAGGTTCTCCACGACCTGGCTCAATCGGACCGCGTCGCCCCTCACCAGCGCAGCCTCGTCGAACGGCACCGAGAGAGAGATCTGGTGGCCGTCGCTTGCCGCGAGCGACCTCACCGCTGCAGCCGCCGCGCGAATGATCTCCGTCAGATCGACGCGGTCGTTTGCGATCTCGATCGTGCCCGAACTGACGCGGGCGACGTCGAGGAGCTGGTCGAGCAGAATGGCGATGCGGGAGGAGTGCTTCATCATCATCAGGCGCAGCTCCTCCGACCGCGCCGGATCCTCCGACACCTTGCCAAGGAGCTCGAGGCCATGCGCGAGAGCGGACAGCGGATTGCGGATCTCGTGAGCGAGCATCGCGAGAAACTCGTCCTTGCGGCGGTCGGCCTCCGCCAGCTCGGTGCTGGACCGCCGCAGATCCTCCTCCAGGCGCTTGCTCTCGGTGATATCGCGCGCGATCTTGGAAACCCCGATGATCCGCCCTTCCTGGTCCCTGACGGGGGAGATCGTGAGTGACACGTCGACGACAGATCCGTCCTTTCGCCTGCGAACCGTCTCGTACGATTCGATCCGCGCTCCACTTTGCAGGCTGCCCACTAGCCGCGCCTCGTCCCCTGGGCGCTCCGGTGCGTCGAGAATCGTGATCGGCTGGCCCAGCACCTCGTCGGACGAGTAACCGAAGATCCGTTCGGCCCCCTGGTTCCAACTCGTAATGGCGCCAGTGAGCGACCTGGTGATGATCGCGTCCTGGGAGGAACGCACGACCTCCGCCAGGAACATCGATGCCTCCGTGCTCTCGCGCAGCGCCGCTTCAGCTCGCTTGCGCTCGGTGATGTCAAGGAGGACCGTCACGGTGTGGACCGGGTAGGCTGCAGCGTCGCGGAGGAGGTTGACGGTGACGTGGGTCCAGATGGTCCTCCCGTCGTTGCGGACCAGGCGGATCTCGCTCTCGTGGCGAGCTATTTCGCCCCGACGCAGCCGGGAATACCCTTCCTGCTCCGCCGCCAAGTCATCCGGATGGATCAGTTCGGAGAGGGTGCTGCCGACCAGGTCCGCCAAGCTGCGGCCGACCATGCGCGCGAACGCTTCGTTGACGCGCAGCAACTGGTCCTTCTCGGCGTCCCGCTCGCACACCCCCACGCTGGCCGACTCGAACATGGCGCGGTACCGCGCCTCGCTCTCGAGCACCGCCTGCTCGCTGCGCTTCAGCGTGGTGATGTCCACCAGCACCAGCACCGCGCCATCCACCCTCCCGTCGTACGTCATGTAGGGGCGCACGCGCAGCGAATACCAGCGGCCGGCTGCGTCGCGCACCTCGTGTTCCTGTTCGCGCACGCTGGAGATGACCGCGGCGCCGAGGACCTCAAGGTCGAGTGGAGACTCCGGAGCGTCGGCAAGCACGAGGCCGTGCCGGATGAAGCTGATTGGCCGTCCGACGTCGGTGATTAGCAGGTTCATCTGCAGCGCCGCCTGCGAGCTGAACCGGCGGATGTTCAGGTCGCGCCCGAGCAGCACGATGGCGAGATTGGTTGAGGTCTGGAGGTTCACGAGGTCGTTGTTGAGGTCGTTGAGCTCGATATTTCGATGCGACAGCTCATCGTTGACGGTGGTCAGCTCCTCGTTGGCCGACTCCAGCTCTTCCTTGGACGTCTCCAGTTCCTCGTTGACACTCTGCATCTCCTCGTTGGCGGACTGGATCTCCTCGTTGGCGGACTGGAGCTCCTCGTTGGCCGCCTCGTGCTGTTCCTGGATGGACTGGAGGTAGTCACGCGTCTCGAGAATCTCGGCTTCGAGCTCGATGATGCGTTTGGAAGCCAAGTCGGCGCGCTTGCGAGTCGCCCCACCGGCAGGCTCGACCGTTGCGCGCGGTGCGTGGCCGCTGGCCGGCTCGCCCGACTTTGCTTCCTCGAACAGGATCAGAAAGCAGCGTTCGCCCAGGTTCTTCAGCGGAATGACATTCACGCTGACGGTGCGTTCCTTGCCCTGCTGCTCGACGCGGAGGTTGTCCCTGCGCGCGGGCTGGTCTTTCTTCTTGGCCTCGTTGATCGCGCTGCGGAGCGGCAGCGTGAGGCCTTCCCGCGCCATCTTCAGCAGGTCAAAGCTCGCCTTGCCGCTCGGCGGCTCGAGGAACGCGCCCGTCTGCCCTCGGAACTGCAGAATGTGCAGGTTGGCGCTCACGAGCACCCCCGGGGGCGCGAACTGGCGGAGCGTGATGCGGTCGGCCTCGCGCTGTGCATCGAGCTCTTCGGAGAGCCCCTTCGCCAGCCCCGGCGAAGCGGGCTCCCGTGGAGGAGGCGGGGCGGGCGGATGCGGGCGCTTCGCATCGCCGGCCAGCAGGTGAGATGCCCGGGTGGGCGCCAGCACCTTGGAGTAGATCTTGTGTTTCTTGTCCACCAGCTCGAAGAGGTCCGTGTGGCCGCCGGTCGACTCCGATGCCCCCAGCACCAGGAACCCTCCGGGCTTCAGCGCGTAGTGGAGCGCGGGGAAGATCTTTCGATGGAGGCTCGGCTCGAGGTAGATGAGCAGGTTTCGGCAGCAGATGATATCCATGCGTGAGAACGGCGGGTCGGCAATGAGATTCTGCCGGGCGAAGATGACGATCTCGCGCAGCATCTTGTTGACGCGGTAGCCGCCTTCCTCCTCGATGAAGAACCGGCGCAATCGCTGCGGCGAGAGAGCCTCGGCGAGGCCCTTGGCGTAGACCCCTGGGCGGGCTCTCTGCAGAACCGCGTCGTTGACGTCCGTGGCGAACACCTGGAGCTTTTGCCTGCGAGGCGCCTCGTCCATGGCCTCCACCAACGCCATGGCGAGCGAATACGCCTCCTGCCCGGTGGAGCAGCCGAGCACCCAGGCGCGAACCGCAGTGTCTCGGCCATCGGGTTTCTGCCGACTCAGGATCTGGGGTAGGACCCGCTGCTGGAGAACGTCAAACGTCTCGGGGTTGCGGAAGAAGCTCGTCACGCTGATGAGAACGTCGTTGAAGAGGGCCTCGATCTCCTTGGGGTGGCTCCGCAGGAAACTGGCGTACGCCATCGGGGACTCCTGCTTGCTCAGCACCACGCGCCGGGCGATGCGCCTCTGGATGGTGCTGGCCTTGTAGCAAGTGAAGTCCACGCCGGAATGTTTGCGGAGCAGCAGCAGGATCTGCCTGTGGCTGTCGTCCACGGCGCCCGGGTCCGGCCCGCCCTCGGCACCAGCCGGCTTCGCGCCTCTGGCCGGCGATCCCTTCCCGCCTGCGGGGAGCGGCGCACCATCGTCGTCCTCCTGCGTTTCCGCCGCCACGCGCTGCCTCTCCGTGAGGGTCGCGGAGTGCAACGATGACCCGGCGACATAGGGGTGCTTCGCGATCCGCGCGAGCTCCCTCGCGATCTCGGCCGGCGGGAGCACCAGATCGACGCAGCCCGCCGCAATCGCGCTGCGCGGCATCGACTCGTACTTGGCGGAGGCATCCTGCGCGAAGGTAAAGCCGCCCTCTGCCTTGATCGCTTCCAATCCCAGCGTACCGTCAATCGCCGTGCCGGAGAGGACCACGCCGATGGCAAGCTCGCGCTGGTCCTGCGCCAGAGACTCGAAGAACGAGTCAATGGTCCGATGGGGCATGCGCGTCCGCTGGCGCCGCTCCAGCGCCAGGATGCCTCCGGCGATGCGCAGATTCGTGGCGCGCGGGATGACATAGACCTGATTGGGCTGGACTCGCTGGGCATTCTTGATCTCGACGACCGGGAGCGAGGTGGCACGAGCCAGAATCTGCACGAGCGCGCTCTCATGGTCCGGATCGAGATGCTGCACCAGCACGAACCCCATGCCGGTGTCGGTCGGCAGCGCGCCGAGAAACTGCGTGAACGCCTCCAACCCACCGGCCGAGGCGCCGACGGCGACGATCGGAAATGACGCCCCGCTGCCCGGCGGGACGGGATCTGCCGCGGCGACCCTCCGCTTGCGGTGGCCCTTGCCCCCTCCCCTCTTGTTCATGCCATTCCTCTCCGGGTCGGTGCCCCACCCGGCGCCCGGCGCGCAGGTAAGGGGGTGAGGCGCATCCAAATTACGCCAGGACAGGGCTCCGTCCGGATCGCCTCATCAGTCGCCTGCTCTCCGATCAGGATCGGGTAGTTCGATCGTGAAGATGCAGCCCCTCCCGGGAACATGCTTCACGCGGAGCGTGCCGCCGTGGGTTTCCATCACTTGCTTGCTGCTCGCGAGGTCGGGGCCGAATTCGCCGTGGTCTCGACTGACCGCCTCGAGCGCCGAGAACAACTGCTCCGCACCGTCGGTAGGAGACTCGCCCCGCCCGTCCTCGACTTCGATCAGCACTCCGTGCTCCGACAAGCGGCTGCGAATCGCTACTCCGCCGCCTTCACGGGTGAACCTCACGGCGTTGCGGAGGAGATTGGTCACTGCGAACCGAAGCAGGCGGTGATCGGCCTCCACCACCAACGGCAAGGCATCGACGTCGATCCGGATACGCTTGGCATCGGCGTCCACGATCGACGCGGCAAGGGTGTCGGCCACGAGCTCATCGACCTGCACGCGTTCACGCCCGGCATCCACGCCCGACGCCACCTGTAGCAGCGTTGCCGAGTGCTCGATCAGCTCGGTCAATTGAGCCAGGCTGCGGGTGAGGATCTCGCAACTGCTGGCATCGAGTTCACCCGTCCGGGAGATGAGATCCCAGCCCAATCGGACGGCCGCCAATGGGCTGCCTAGCTCGTGCACCACGTAGGCGAAGTACGCGAAGCTGGAACGCCGCTGCTGCTCCTCCTGGTACTCGGCATGCTGCTCCACCGCCGCAGCGGCTCCCGAAAACAAGCAGGTTGCGATCTCGAGCAACTCCCGTCCGCCTAGAGCAGCGCCTTCCTTCTCCTCAGCCAACTCGACGACGCTCGCGAGGAGCAGGCCGCACTCGCGCACCCGATGCGCGCCACCGTGGCCCGCAATCTGGCGTTGCCCGTCGTCCGCGCCGGCGATCGCGGTGCGCCCCTCCTCGACCGTGCTCCCCCGGCCATGCGCGAGTGCCTCGATGACGCCGTCGAGAAACAGGTGCCGGCTGTCTCGCCGCGTGTCCGCCTTGAGGCTCGCGTCCGCCGGTAGGGAGGCGCGAACCTTCGCCTCCCATTTCGCAACGAGCACGCTGCGGTTCCGCCTCAGGAAATCTCCAACCTCAGCCGACATGATGACCTTCCTCAGCGGAGCCCGAAGGGCGGGAAGCGGGGGCGGAACGCCGAGCCGCGTGCTCCCCTGCCCTCCTGGGCATTCTACAGAAGACAGTGCCGGTCAGCTCAACCTCGCCGGGCGACCCGGGAACATACAGGATAGCCGCGGCGCGCGGCGTCGAGCGCGACGCCCCACATCCGGGCGCCTGGGGCGTGGGGCGGCCGCGGCAGGAGGCTGCCGAGCAGGTGAACGATCTAGTCCCGGAGCGAGCGCGTCATGCAGGTCGCGGAGCTCGGGCAGAGCGCCTGGAACTGGGCGCTCCCCCTGATCTCCGCCGGAGCCGCGTCGCGGTCCACGACGCGGAACCCCGCGTGCTCGAAGAAGTCTCGAGCGGTGGTCGTCAGCAGGAAAAGATCGACGACGCCCCGGCTGCGCGCCAGCGAACGGAGCCGCAGGCACAGCAGCGCCGCGATCCCCTCACCGCGCCGCGCCGGAGCGACCCAGAGCGAGCGCAGCAGGGCGGACTCCCCGAACGCCTCCAGACCGATCATCGCGACTAGCGTCTCTCGGTCGCGAGCCACCAGGAACTCCTGGGTTGCCGGATCGAGGTCCTCGTGAGGCAGGCTCGCCCCCGCCAGCGCGGCGCGCAGGACGGGGAACTCCGCGGCCGTAGCGAAGGTCACCTGCAGGCGACTAGCGTGCGTGGCGATCGATCACCCGCTCGATGGCGCGCCGGCAGACGGCACAGAACGCCACCGGGTCGCGCGTGAACATGATGCAGTCCGCCGAGGGCCGGAACATCCCGGTGGCCTGGTACCCCGCCCCTTCGAAGGCCCCTACCTTGCCGGCGTGAGGCTCCGCGCCGAGCGTGCGAGTGAACAGCTCGCGCTCCTCGCGAAACAGCGCCTCCATCTCCTCCTCGGGACGATTCTCCGCCCGGATCTTGCGGCGGCGATCCTGGAATGCCAGCGACGCCTTCTCATAGTCGGCCTTCCCCCACGGCGTCGGGACCGTCATCCCGCGGGTCAGCAGGTCGGACCACTTGAGGCGCTGCGGATCGCGCCCGGTCGTGAGGTTCGGCTCCCACGGCTCCGGGATCTCCCCCGCCGGAGCCTCGTAGGCAACGGGGGAGGTGTAGTACTCGTCCCCCAGCCCGCCGAGCGAGTGCCCCAGCTCGTGGACGAAGACGTACGGGCTGAACTCCGAGCCGGCGGCGGCGGTCGCGTAGAGGTTGTAGATCCCGCCCCCTCCGTAGGTCCGGTTGTTCGCGACGATGGCGATGAAATCGTACGGCGCCGCGGCGGCGACGTCGCGCCAGGCGCGGTCGTCGAAGGTGAGGACGTACCGCTCCGACCCGAACGCGTTGTAGGTCGTCCCGAGGGCCGTCCGCCGGAACTCGCCGACCTGCGGCCGGGCTACCCCCGACGCCAGGGTCGCGGTGTCGAGGGCGCGGATGTTGAGATCCCCCCGGCGGCTTGCGAACGGCTCGGTGCGCAGGAGCGCGTCGACCAGCCTGCGGGCGTCGGAGTGGAACTTGTCGCGCTCGGCCGCGGTGTACCCATCTCCGAGGAGGAGCAGGTCGAGCTTGACCGCGGGGGCGCCCCCCTCCGCGAGCGTCCAGACCGTCTGCGGCCTGACCGGGGCACGATCGACATCCGGCGCGGCGGGGTCGACGGTGCTGCTCCAGATCTCGCGGAAGATCCCGTCGGTCCCCCGGCGGCGGATCCTCACCTGCACCGGCCGACGCGGCTCGGGGAAGCGGATCGCCTCCGGGAAGGTGCGCCATGTCCCGGCAATCGCCTCGGGAGTGCTCTGCCACTCGGCAAAGATGTCGGCGAATCCGCGGCTGTAGAGAGGCCGGTTGCTGGCAAGGTCGACGACCTCCGCGAGGTAGGCGCCGAGCCCGCTGTCGTCGAGCAACGCGGTTTGGCTGCCGGGCCAGGGGCCCTCGATGCGGGCGCGGTCGCCGGCCCAGCGTTCCTCCGCCGCCGTCCCGGAGTGATAGAGGTCCAGCCGCAGCGTCGCACCGGTGAAGTCGTCCTCGAACCCTGCCCACCCTGGTCGCGCCCAGAGCAGCACGAGGGCGACGATCAACCCGCGGCGCCCGTGCCTGCCTCCCTCAGACCTCATCCGCCACCTCCGCTCCGGCGCCCCGTCGCGCGGCGGCGACGGCGGCGCTCATCAGGCCCGAGAATAGCCCAAACACCAAGACTCCCGTGAGACTCATCCACTCCGCCAGGCCGCCAGGAGCCGCGAGGGCGGAGAGCGTGCGTCCGAACTCCCCCTCCGGGCGAAGCGCGGCGAGCGCCGCGACGCACGTCGCCGCGAGGATGGCGCCGCCAATCCCCCCGAGGAGGCCGCGCCTCCACAGCGCCGCGCTGGTGAGCGGCGGCAGGGCGCTCGGCGGCGCAATGGCGACATGCGGCTCGCGCGTGCCGAGGGGTGCGAACCGCTGCAGGAGCAGCAGGCCAGGGATCCCGGTCAGAAGCGTCATCCAGAAGAACGCCTCCCAGCCGAACGCGGCGGCCGAGAACCCGGCGACGGGGCCGGCGATGACGCGGGGCAGCCCGAACAGGCTCGAGAGCAACGCGTACTGGGTCGCCGAGAACCGTTTCTGCGTCATGCGCAACAGCAACACCGTGAAGGCGCCGGTGCCGAGTCCCTGGGCGAAGTTGTCGGCGCCTGCAGCGGCGAGCATCAGGGGGCGATCGATCGGGGCGCGTGCAATCAGCACATACCCGAGGTTCGAGAAGATCTGCAGCGCCCCGAACAGCCACAGCGAGTGCCCCAGCCCCATCAGGCTCGTCAGGGTGCCGCCCAGAAGCGTCCCCGCCACGACTGCTCCCCAGGTAACCCAGGTGAGCCACAGCCCCCGATCCGCGGCGGAGTACCCGAGGTCGAAGAGGAAGGGCCGGACGAGCGAGACCGCAAGGTTGTCGGCGAACTTGTAGAAGAAGACGAAGGCGAGGATCTCCAGCGCCCGGTGACGGCCGAGGAACCCAAGGAACGGTAGCCACACCGCGTCGCGCAGCGAGCGCGGCACCACGCCGGGGTCATGCGGCTCCGGCGCCCGCCACGTCACCCACAGCATCGGCAGGAACAGCAACCCGAGCGCGACGTTCACGGCGGGCCAGGACCACAGCGCCGCGAGCCAGATCCCCAGCGCCGGCACGGCGCGGTACGCCGTCATGTAGAAGGCGGTCTTGGCGCCAACCGCCACTCCCTGCTCCTCCGGCCGCAGCACCTCCACCGTGTAGGCGTCGTAGGCGATGTCCTGGGTGGCGGAGGCAAGGGCAATCGCGAATGCCAGCGCCCCGACCACCCAGGGCGCCTCCGGCCGGTCGCCGACGCCCGCGAGCCCGAGCATCAAGGCGAAGAGCGCGACCTGGGTCGCGAGCATCCAGCCGCGCCGCCGCCCGAACCGGCCCAGCTGGTAGCGATCGAGGAACGGCGACCAGAGGAACTTGAACGTCCACGGCGCCTGGGCGAGGGTGATGAGACCCACCGTGCGCAGATCGACGCCGGCGCTGCGCAGCCAGTCCGGGATGGCAATCCAGACCACGCCCAGCGGCAGGCCGGAGGAGAAGGAGAGCAGCGTGACCGCCGCGGTCCTCCAGGAGGTGAGGCTCTGTCGCACGCGCCGGACACGGCCGGGCGGTGCTGCCGCATGCATGCTCAGCGGGTGGCGTCGCGAACGGCGGCGATCTGCGCCGGATCGGGGTTGCCGCCCGAGATGACCGCGGCCACGCGGAGCGGTCGTGAGGCGTCGCGCCCCATGAACCAGGGGCGCGGCAGATGGCCGCCGAAGACGACGGCCGCTGCCGCGGCTCCCGCCGGCTCGACGGTCCACCCCCCGGTGCGCACGAGACGCGCCTGGGCCGCAAAGATCTCGGGGTCGCTCAGCAACTGGACGCCGTCGAGCGTGGAGCTGCAGATGTCGATGTTGATCTGGCCGGAGTACGTCGGACAGAGTCCCTGCACCGCGGTGGTGATCTTCTCGAGGGTTACCGGTCGTCCTGCCTCGAGGCCGCGGCGGAGCGACGGCGCGCCCGTCGGCTCCGCGCCGAGAATGCGCACGCGATCCGCGAGCGCCCTTCTCAGCGCCAGCGAGGTGCCGCTGATCAGGCCGCCCCCGCCGACCGGCACGATGACGACCTCGACCTCGGGCCAGTCCTCCGCGATCTCGAGCCCGACCGTTCCCGCTCCCTCGATCGTCCGCTCCGCCTCGTACGGGTGGATCAGCGTCGCGCCGTGCCTGACCCGCTCCGTGCAGACCTCGTCCGCCTGCTCGCGCCGGTCGGTGAGCACGACCTCGGCGCCGTAGTCGCGGCAGGCCTGGATCTTGTTCGGATAGGCATCGCGCGGCATCACGATCGTCGCCGGCACCCCCGCCCGCCCCGCGGCCCACGCCACTGCCTTGCCGTGGTTCCCCGAGGAGGGGCAGACCACGCCAGCCCGGCGCTGCGCCTCCGTGAGCCTCGCGACGTTGTTCCAGGCGCCACGCGCTTTGAACGACCCGGTTTCCTGCAGGCACTCGAGCTTCAGCCGCAACTCCACGCGCGGATCGCCACTCTCGAACGGGGTGAGCGGTGTCCGCCGCACCACTCCAGCAATCCGTGCCGCCGCCGCCGCGATTTCGTCCATTCTCTGGTTCAGCTCGGGGGCTTGCATCGGTCCTCCTTGGCTCAGAACGCCGCCACCTGCGCGCGGGTCGGCTCGGCACAGCAGAACCACGACTCGGACATCCGCGGAGAGGGGCGGCCCGCCGGCGGCAGCAGCAGAGCGGGCGGTCGCACCGCGGTCGCCCCGGCCGACCAGGCCGCAGTCCACACGGCCGCGAAGATCGCGCGCCGGCCGACCGCTCCCTTCTCCCCCTCCTCTACAATCCGCATCACCTTCGCGGCCAGCCGATCGACCTCGGGATCCGGGCTCGACCAGGGGTGAGCCAGCGCGCCCGGGTCGAACGGCCGCGCGAACCCCCCTGCTTCCGGCAGCTCCAGCAGCCGCGACCCTCCCGGGATCAACAGGCGCAGCCCGAGCTGCACGGGCGGAACCCGCTCGGCGAGTCCCAGGGCGGCGATCCACCCGAGCAGATCGCGATACCCGGCGAGTGTCGTCCAGGGGGTGAAGGGGACAAACGTCGGGGCGAGGTCGAGCCCGGCGTCGGCACAGAGCGCGACCACGCGCTCGGCGTCGGCGCGGGTGTGCCCCTTCTCGAGCCGTGCCAGGATCCGGTCGTCGTTCGTCTCGAATGCCGAGGTCACGAAGAGGCAGCCGGTGCCCCGCAGAACCGGAAGCAGCCCGGCGTGCTGCAGCAGGTGCTCGACCTTCACGGTGACGTCATAGGTGACGAGCGGAAACTCGCGATGGATCGCCTCGATCAGGTCGGTTGCGTGCCTGGGGCCGTTCAGGAAGTCGGGATCTCCGAACGTGACGTGCTGCGCCCCCGCCGCCACCTGCTGGCGCACATCCCCGAGGACGATCTCGCGCGGCACGATGCGGAACCTGCCCCCGTAGACCGGCACCACCGGGCAGTGGCGGCACAGGTGCTTGCAGCCGCGCGACGCTTCGACGTATCCGGCGGTCCGTGGCGGGCCTTCGCCCGGCAGCAGGCTCGCGTAGCGGGTGAGAGGCGGGAGGCCGGTCCGATCGGGGACCAGGAACTCCTGACGCGCCACCGAAACCAGTGCTTCCTGCTGCCTCACGGGCTCTCCGCGACGCAGCCGTTCGGCGAGGTCCAGCAGACCCGGCTCGAACTCGCCGCCAAGCAGGGTGCCGGCGCCGCGCGCTCGCAGCACTCCGGCGTTCACGGGCGCGTACAACCCGTAGAAACAGAGGTGAGCGCGCGCGTTCCAGGCGCGGATTTGATCGATCGCCGCGAGCGCGATCCGCGTCGCGGTGTGCATCGGGATATGCAGGGCGATCAGGTCGGCGGGGCGCACGCGCGCCTCGTCCAGCCCCTCCACGGCGAGGTCCAGGCAGGCGACCTCGAACCCCGACCTGCGCAGCCAGGCGGCGGGCTCCGCCAACCCGAACGGCTGGCGTCCCAACTCGTAGGTCGAGATCAGCAGGACATGCACGGATTGACGCCCTCCGCCGCTGGATCTACCCTCGGCGTGAGATGCCTCGCATTCTACTCTTGATGCCCTCGCGCACCTACCGCGCCCACGACTTCATGGAGGCTGCAGGAAAGCTCGGCGTCGAGATCGTGGTCGGCACCGACCGCCGGCAGGCGCTTTCCGACGCCACCCGCGAGCGCGTGCTGGCGCTCGACTTCCTCGACCCGCCGGCCGCGGTGCGCGACATCGCCTCGGCCCACCGCTCGCGGCCGTTCGCCGCGCTCATGGGTGTCGATGACGACACGGTGCTCCTCGCGGCGCTCGGCTCCGAGGCTCTGGGCCTGCCGACGAACCGGCCCGCGGCGCTGCGCATCGCGCGCAGCAAGCGCCTGCTGCGGGAGCGGCTGCGCGGCGCGGGGCTGCCCGGACCCGAGTTCCGCCTCGTGCCGATCGAGACCGACCCGCGAGCCGCGGCCCGGGAGACGGCGTACCCCTGCGTGCTCAAGCCGACGTTTCTCTCCGCGAGCCGGGGGGTCATCCGCGCCGACGATGCGGCCGCCTTCATCGCCGCCTTCGAGCGGATCAGGCGGCTGCTCGCGGAACCCGAGTTGGCCGCCAGAGGGGGCGATGAGGCACAGGTGATTCTCGTCGAGTCGTTCCTGCCGGGTCGCGAGGTGGCGCTGGAGGGACTGCTCGTGGGCGGGCGGCTGCGGACGCTGGCTCTCTTCGACAAGCCGGAACCGCTCGACGGGCCGTGCTTCGCGGAGACGCTCTACGTGACCCCGTCGCGCCTGCCGGCCGTCGTCCAGAAGCGGGTTTGCGATGCGGTCCAGCAGGCTGCCGACGCGATCGGGCTGCGCGAAGGGCCGCTCCACGCCGAGGTCAGGTCCCCGGAGGGAGCCTGCGTCGTGCTCGAGTGCGCGGCGCGATCGATCGGCGGCCTGTGCTCGCGCACGCTGCGCTTCGGGGCGGGCTGGTCGCTCGAGGAGGTGCTGCTGCGGCACGCGCTGGGGCTCGAGGTGGACCCTCCGGCGCGGGAAGCGGCGGCAGCCGCCGTCCTCATGCTCCCGATCCCGCGGGCAGGGGTTTTACGGGAGGTGCGGGGTCTGGCCGCCGCGGCGGCCGTTCCCGGGGTCGAGGGGATCGAGATCACCGTGCCGCTCTCCCAGCGCCTCACGCCGCTCCCGGAGGGGGACCGCTACCTCGGATTTGCGTTCTCCCGGGCGCCGGGCCCCGAGGCGGCGGAGGCCGCGCTGCGTCAGGCGCGGGAGCTCCTGAGTTTCGCCATCGACTAGCGCCGGTTGGCACCTCGATTGCTCCCCTGCTGACCAGGAGTCACGAGTTGTCTCGCGGCGGCGGCGCCCGCCGTCTACCTTCCGGGGCTTGCTCGCGTCTACGTCCGGCTTTTCGGGCGTTCGGCGGCCCCGCGAGGGGATCCCTATGCCTGGAAGCAAGCAGCCTCGCGCGGCGCGATATCGCCCACGCACCGTGATGATCCATGGCCGGATGCACTCCCCCCACTGGCGCTACCAGGACCACATCGTCCCGCCAGTCTCCTCGTCCGTGGCCTATCGACTCGAGTCGGCCGAGCGTGGAGCGGAGGGGTTCCTCGAGTTTGCGAACCCCGAGTTCAACAAGGCCCAACATGCTCCGATCTATATCTACGACCGGCTCGACGAGCCCGCGCGCGGCATGCTGGAGGAGAACCTGGCCGCCGCCGAGCAGGGGGAGATCGCCTGCGCCTTCTCCACCGGAATGGCGGCGATCTCGGCGGCGCTCGGCGTCCTGAGCCGCACCGGAGACAGGATCGTCTCGCACCGGACGCTCTATGGCTGCACTTATTCGCTGTTCACGAACTGGTATCCGCGCCGCTACGGCATCGGGGTCGACTTCGTCGATCTGCGCGACCTGCGGGCCCTCGAGCGCTCGCTGGCGGATCCACGCGTGATGGTCGTCTACTTCGAGACTCCGGTGAACCCGACGCTCGACCTGATCGACCTCGCCGCCGTGCGCCGCGCGGTCGATCGCGCCAACCGCCGCCGCACGCCGCGGGGCGAGAAGAAGCGCCGCATCTTCGTCGTCGTGGACAACACCTTCGCGACCCCCTTCTGCCAGCGGCCCCTGGGGCTCGGGGCGGACCTGGTGGTCCACTCGCTCACCAAGAACATCGGTGGCTTCGGCACCGATATGGGAGGGGCGGTGATTGCTCCCCGCCTGCTGGCGCCGGATCTGCTGCTGTACCGGAAGGACTTCGGCGCCCCGCTGGCGCCCAAGGCCGCCTGGCCGCCGCTGGTGTACGGGCTGCCGACCCTCGCCCTGCGGGTCGCCGAGCAGCAGCGCACGGCGCTCGTGGTCGCGCGCGAGCTGGCCCGCCATCCCGCGGTCGCCCGGGTCGTCTACCCGGGCCTGGCTTCACACCCGCAGCACGCGCTCGCCCGCCGCCAGATGCGCGACTTCGACGGTAAGTTCGCACCGGGGACGCTGATCTACTTCGTCCTCAAGGGGAATCCGCGGCAGGCGCGCGATCGCGGCGCGCGGACCATCAACCACATCGCCAAGAAGTCGCTCGCCATCACGCTCGCGGTGTCGCTCGGGCAGATCCGGACCTTGATCGAGCACCCGTCCTCGATGACGCACGCGCCGATCCCGATTGAGGATCAGGTGCGGGCGGGGCTCGACCCGGGAGGACTGCGCCTTTCGATCGGCCTGGAGTCGCCCGAGGATCTGCTGAACGATCTCAAGGAGGCGCTGGCGGTGGGGGCTCAGTAGGAGAGCGCGATCACCCCTTGCTCGGTTGGTAGTACGGGTTGTTGCCGCCGGCGTGGTCGGTCTGGTCGATGACGTGGGCGATCTCCGGCACCTCCTCGCGGATGATCACCTCGATCCCCTGCTTGAGGGTGACGTCGACCATGCCGCACCCCTGACAGCCGCCACCCAGGCGCAGGAATGCCGTGTCCCCCTGCACGCCGAGAAGCTCGACCCACCCCCCGTGGCTGGCGACGCCCGGGTTGATCTGGGCGTCGATCAGCCCCTGGATCTTCTGCGCCACCGGGCTCTCCCAGCCGACCGACTCGTCCGCCCCTTCCACCTTGAAGCCCGACTCCATCAGGGTCTCGACGTAGTCGACGTGGGCGGACTCGACCCTTCTCGCGATCTCCGGATCCAGGTAAACCTTGAACTCCCCGATGTCCAGGATCTGGTCGTCAGGCTTCACCTCGTCGGGGCCGATCAGCGCCAATCCGTACTGCGCCCCCGCCGGTGTGCGGCCATCGATGGCGACCCTCAAGCCCAGATCGGGCTTTCCTTCCGCCTCGATCGCGGCCATGACCTTCGCCTTTGCCTGGTCGGTGAAACTGAGCATCCTGCCCCCCCCCCGCCTGCATGGGTCGCACCATCGCCGTCCGCTCGTGGACTCTATCCGAATCCCGGCGCCGCTTCCACCCACTCCGGCGCGGCCTCGTGCCGGCGGACGGGGTCCCGAGGCCCCGTCTAGTTGTTCACACAGGTCAGCAGCGCCCCGGCGTCCTGACAGATCGGCGCCATGTGCGTGGCACCATTGGTGCACGGCGAGAGCGTCACGTTCCCGAGATGGTGCAAGCCGACGACACGGCGGGTCGCCACGTCGGCGACCGGCGAACCGGACGAGCCCCCCTCCGTGTCACAGGCGTAGCTGAACTGGCTAAGCGGGGCGTACCCGGAGACATTGAGATGAACGGAGGAGATGTCGCAGGGGAGCGTGTGCGCCGCGTCCTCGAACACGCCGATCTTCTTCTGGTTGCCGCCACCGTGCTGCGGCACGGCGATGCGCTGGCCCGAAACGGGGTCGGCCGAGGTCGCGATCAACTCCCCCGCCCCCTGCCCGACCGGGTCGCCCGCCACCGTGAAGACGGTGTAGTCGAGCGCGGCGCTGGTCTTGAGGAACTGCGCGCCGGCGAACTTGAACTGGGTCGTGTTGGCTGTGCCGCCGCAGGTCTTGCGCTGAAAGTTGAAGCTCAGCTCCGCGGTATCGACGTCGGCCTGGCTCTGCAGACAGTGGTTGTTGGTGATCGCCGTGTTGGCGTTCGAGCCGTCCACCATCCAGGCGGTGCAGTAGGCGAGGAACGCTCCGTCGCGGAACTGCAGGCGTGCCACAGGCAGGAGGGCATTCGACACCGCCGCCCCGTAGCAGGCCACGTCCTGCCGACCATCCGTCCCGCAGATCACCTCGGGGGTTGCCTCCGGCGCGAACCCCTCGCCGATCTCGTCGATGGTGTAGCCGTTCCCGCCTCTCCCCTTCGCGTAGAGCGCGATGACCAACGCCTCACCATCGATCGAGCGCGACCAGAACTCGCCGCGCCCCTTCGGCCCGCGGCCCGTGTACTCGTACGACTCGCTGCCAGCGGGGTTCGAGATCACCAGGCGGTCGCCCGGCGCCAGATCGAACTCGGAGAAATGGAGGCGGATGAACGTCGCGCCCGGTGACCGCACCTCGTCGCTCCAGACGGCCGGCATCGACGCGTGCCCGTCCGCGTAGGGGCGCGGCGAGCTGGCGTGGTAGGCGCCGATCCGCCCCGCCTTCACCTGCGCGAGGGCGGGTGAGCTGAGCAGCAGCGCGGCCGCGGCGAGCCAGGCGACACGGGCGAGGGTTCCTGCGGGGCGACTCGGCATGCGGCGATCCTCTCTAGCCGGCGGGCGATCCCTCGCCGGCGGGCGGTGCGGAGCGGTGACGCCGAACTGGGCACACCTTCTCCTGGGCGGCACCATCGGCTTTCTACCTGGTACGACACCTCTGGCGATCCGTCAAGCGCAAACCGAGCGCCGTGGGAGCCGAGCGTACGGAAACCGAGCCTCGGGCAGGTGCCGGCCGGCGACGCACCGGCGTCAGCCGCCCCGAGTGTGCATCTCGAGGTGCGGGTCGCGCCGGAGCGCCTCGACCGGAAGCGGCACCCGCGCCGCCTGCAGCCGCTCCTCCGCACCGCGGTCCACGCGCACGCTCCAGGCGGCCCGCAGCAGCGCGGCAAGATCCACATCGGATGCACCCGAGCGGAGCGGCGCACGCAGGTCGATCCCGCGCGGTGCGTACAGGCACAGGAACCAGACGCCGTCCGCGGTCAGGCGGCTGCGGTCACAGGCGCGACAGAACGGGGAGGTCGTCGAGGCGATGATCCCGAACGGCGTGCCGTCGCCGAGCTGGTAGCGGTCGGCGGGAGCGGGGTCGCCGTCCGGGAGCGGGGTGATCGACCCGAAGCGTGCCGCGAGCGTCTCCAGGATCTCGACGCGCGACATCACCTGCGCCGGCGTCCAGCGGGTGGCGCCGCCGACGTCCATGTACTCGATAAAGCGAATCTCGGCGCCCAGCTGGCGGGCGAACTCCAGCAGGTCCGCAAGCTCGTCGTCGTTCACCCCACGCAACGCGACGGTGTTGATCTTGACGCGGCGGTAGGCTGCTCCCGCCGCCGCCCGGATGCCGGCGATCACACGCCCGTGGTTGGCCTGGCGCGTCAGCTGCTCGTGGCGGTCAGGGCGCAGCGTGTCGAGGCTCACGGTCAATCGCTGCAGGCCGGCCTCGCGCAGCGGCTGGGCCAGCGACTCGAGCAGCACACCGTTCGTGGTCAGCGACAGGTCGAGCAGCCGCGGGTCCGACGCCAGGAGGGCAACCAGTCGATCGAGTTCACGCCGCAGCAGCGGTTCACCCCCCGTGAGCCGCACCCGTTCCGCCCCCAGCCCCAGGAACACTCCGACGACCCGCTGGATCTCCTCGAACGTGAGGAGATCCTCGCGAGGGAGCCAGGCGTACTCCTCCTCCGGCATGCAGTAGGCGCAACGCAGGTTGCAGCGATCGGTGACCGAGACCCGCAAACTGCGCAGCGGGCGCGCCAGCGCGTCGAGGAGGGGCATGCGAAGGGTGATGAGGGAGGGGGGCGGCGGAGTGTCGCCGCCCCATCCTCCGCCTTCAGGCCTTCTTCGCCTTCTCCGCGGCGCGGATTGCGGCGTGGACACCCTGCTTCTGACGAATGCCGCGCACGCGCACCTGGTCCTTCTTCGGCAGGTGCCGCAGCAGCCCGATGTAACGTCCGTGCAACTGGCGTCCCTTGGACGCCGGCCGGCGCGGCGCCTGGCCGTTCGTCGTGGCGGCGGCACGCGCGGTCCCCACGCGCCGGATCTGCTCGGACAGTCTCTCGACCTGCTTTTCCAGGCGCCGCATTCCGCCGAGCACCTCGGACCGTACGGCGCGAGCGACGGTCGCTTCGATCGCCTTGCTGATATCGGGAGTGCGTGACAAGTTGAGGTCCCTCCTGTACGGAAGCCGCGCGCCCGGCAGGGACGCGCGTGGGCGAGCTTCCGGTGGACCGCCGTACTCTAGCAGAGTTGCCGGCGTGCAACCACGCCATCCCGGATGCGCCGCCAGTGTAGGGTTCCGCGCGGCGGACGCCTTGTCCGACGTTGCCGACAGTGGTACCTTGGCCGCGGCCTTCATACCCGGTTCCAGCGACCCCCATACGGAGAATCGCATCCATGTCGTTGCAAAAGCGCGGCGATGTCCGCAACATCGCCATCATCGCCCACGTCGACCACGGCAAGACCACGCTGGTGGACGCCATGCTCTGGCAGAGCGGCATCTTTCGCGAGAACGAGCAGGTCGCCGAGCGGGTGATGGACTCCAATGATCTCGAGCGCGAGAAGGGAATCACGATTCTCGCGAAGAACACTGCCGTGCACTACGCCGGCACCCGCATCAACATCGTCGACACTCCCGGCCACGCGGACTTCGGGGGGGAGGTCGAACGCACCCTGAAGATGGTGGACGGGGTGATGCTGCTCGTGGACGCCAGCGAGGGGCCGCTGCCGCAGACGCGCTTCGTCCTGCGCAAGGCGCTCGAGGCGAAGCTGGTGCCGATCGTCGTGATCAACAAGATCGATCGCAAGGATGCGCGCCCGGCGGAGGTCCTCGACGAGATCTACGACCTGTTCATCGACCTGGATGCGGACGAGCACCAGCTCGAGTTTCCGGTGCTGTACTGCAACGCCAGGAAGGGACTCTGCCGCCGCAAGCCCGACGACAACGACGAGACGCTGGTGCTCCTCTTCGAGGAGATCCTGCGGACCATCCCGCCGCCGGTCTACGACCCCGATCAGGTCCTCCAGCTCCTGGTCACGAACCTCGACTACGACGACTACGTCGGGCGGCTGGCGATCGGCAGGGTCGTCAACGGCGCTCTGCGCAAGGGGCAGGACGTGACCCTCTGCCGGCTCGACGGCGCCCGGCCGCGCTTCCGGGTCACCGGGCTGCTCGGGTATGACGGGCTGAAGCGCATCGATATCGCGGAGGCCGGGCCGGGGGACATCGTGGCGGTGGTGGGACTCGAGGAGGTGAGCATCGGCGAGACGATCTCCGACGCGGAACGGCCGGAGGCGCTGCCGCCGATCCTGGTGGACGAGCCGACGCTGGCGATGGTCTTCTCGATCAACGACTCGCCGATGGCCGGTCTCGAGGGGGCGCATGTCACCTCGCGCAAGCTCCGCGAACGGCTGTTCAAGGAGACGCTCACCAACGTGTCGATCCGCGTGGAGACGACCGACTCCGCCGATGCCTTCCAGGTGTCGGGGCGCGGCGAGCTGCAGCTCGCGATCCTGATCGAGATGATGCGCCGGGAGGGGTTCGAGCTGTCGGTGAGCAAGCCGGAGGTGCTGACCCGCCAGATCGACGGCGAGCGTCATGAGCCGATGGAATCGCTCTTGATCGACTGCCCCGAAGAGTTCATCGGCGCGGTGACCCAGAAGCTGGGGCCGCGGCGCGGCCGGATGACAAAGATGATCAACCACGGCACCGGCCGGGTGCGGATGGAGTTCCGGCTCCCCGCCCGGGGTCTGATCGGGTTTCGCACCGAGTTCCTGACCGAGACGAAGGGAAGCGGGATCATGAACCACCTGTTCGACGGCTTCAGCCCCTGGCTGGGGGAGATCCCGCACCGCACCACCGGCGCCCTCGTCTCGGACCGGACGGGACGCGCCACGAGCTACGCCATCGACCACCTGCAGCCACGCGGCGTCCTGTTCGCCGCTCCGGGGGACAGCGTCTACGAAGGGATGATCGTCGGCGAGCACTCGCGCCCCGACGATCTCGACGTCAACATCACCAAGGAGAAGAAGCTCACCAACATGCGCGCCTCGACCTCCGACGAGATGGTGCACCTGGTCCCGCCGGTCGTGATGAGCCTCGAGCAGACGCTCGAGTTCATTCGCGAGGATGAGCTGGCCGAGGTGACTCCGAAGTCGCTGCGGCTGCGCAAGCGGATCCTGCAGGCGAACCGCCGTCCGAAACGCGTCTGAGGTTTCGCCACCGGCCTGCGCCATTACACGCCGGCCGGGCCGGCCCGCCAGCTGGCTCGCGGACCGGCAACACGGGAACCCCTTTCGCTGGAGTAGTTGCGCGCCTCGTTCCGCAGCACCGCCGCGGCTTGATGGCATCCCCCTTGCAGCCTTCTGATCGTAGACGGGCGGCGCACAGGCGCCCGCAGGGCGCCGCCGACCGACCCGCCGACGAGTGCAGAAAGGAGGCTGACGATGCGTCACTCACCTCGAGGCTGGCTGTGGCTCGCCATCGCCGTCCTGATTGGCGGCGCCGGGCTCGTGATCGCGCAGCAGGAGGAGAAACCTCCCGCCGCGGAGCCTCCCCCTCCCAGCGACTCCGGCATCCCCTCGATCGAGGCAAATCGCAAGAACTCGGTTGAAGCGGATGAGGGCTCCCTCGGGCGGGGAAAGACGCTCTACACCGACCGCTGCGTCATGTGCCACGCGAAGAACGGCAACGGCAAGGGGAGCCTCGCGCTCCAGCTTGGCTACAAGGTGCCGGATCTCAGCCGCGCCGACGCGCTCGGCAAGCGCACCGACGGGGAGCTGTACTACCTGATCACCCACGGCCACGAGGCGATGCCGGGGGAACAGGATTTCATCGCCGACAAGGAGAAGTGGGACCTCGTGAACTACCTGCGGGCGCTCACGCCGAAGGGATAGACTCCCCGGTCGCCTGCGCCAGGACCGCCTCCAGCTCCGCTCTCCGCTCGCGCGGCTGGAGGCGGATCGCGGCTTCCCACCCTTGCCGGCTCCACCACCCCTGCGCCGCGATCTCCTCCATCAAGGCGCCGACCGCGGCCCCCTTCGCTCCATACCTCTCGCGCAGATCCCGCTGCTGCACCTTGCCTCCTTCCGGTGGCGCGAGCGACGCGTCGATGACGGTGCGCCCCGCCGCGGTGGTTGTACCCCACAGCCCCCGCGCGGCGACCTCCCGCTGTCCCTCGGGGGCGAGGACGATGACCAGATCGGGCGAGGCCGGACCGAGGTACCCGATCGGTCCGGGGGCGAAGGCGATCTCGGCCAGCGAGAATCCCGTCCCCTGGGTCACCGGATTGTCGGTGCGCACCGTGGCGTGCAGTCCCGCCGCCATGGCGGCCTGCGCCGCCAGCACCGCGGCCGACTGCACCCTCTCTCCCGCCCTCCCGGCGACCACCACGCGCGCCGTCCTCTCGAGGTGCCGCCACGCCGGCTCCGGTGCGACTCCGGACTCCCCCACGACGGCAGCCGATCCGCCCTGCCGGCGCCCCAGGCCGAGCGCCTCGCGCAGCGGCGGCCGGGAGGCATCCTGCCGCACGATCCCGAGCGTTAACCCGCGGTTCGCGGGAAGTCCCTTCAGCTCCTTGCCGGTGATCCCCCCGACCGCGGTCGCAAAGGTGGGGCAAAGCTCCATGATCTCAACGACTGCAAATCCCGGATGCCGTATCGCCTCGAGAATCGTCGCCGCCACCTCGCCGCCGGGGGCCACGACGCGGGCGTAGAAGCCCCCCCCTGCGGCCGCGAGGACGCCGCCGAGGTCGAGCGGAGGAACGGGGCAACCCCCGGGGGTGGTCGTGGTCTTCATCCCCGGAGGCGTCAGGAGCGAGTGCTGGCCGCCCGTCATGCCGTAGATCAGGTTGTTGTGCACCAGCACCTTCACCTCCGCGTTGAGCTGCGCCGCGTGCACCAGGTGGAGGAGGCCGATTCCCGCGCCGCCATCGCCGATGAGGACGATCGGCAGCAGCGGCCCGGAGTCGCCCCCCTGATCTCCCAGGGCCAGGCCGACCGCGATCGCCACCGAGCGCCCGTGCAGCGTGTGCACGGTGTGCAGCGAGGGGAAGAACGGGTCCGCCAGCCCCACGCACCCGATATCGGTGACGATCGCCAGGCGTTGGCGGGGGATCTCGGCGCGCCGGAGCGCCTCGTCGAGCGCGCGGAGCACGTGCGGGTGGCCGCATCCGGGGCAATACGGGGCCGGGCGAGAGGTGTCGAAATAGGTGCTGGTCATCGCAGGGCCTCGTGGATCGCGTGCGGCGTGATCATCGCGCCGATCGCGTTGACCTGCCTCACGCTGGCGCCGCGGAGGAACGGCCGGATTTCCTGGGCATACAGGCCGGTCAGGTTCTCCTCCACGATGACGACCCGCTTCATCCCGTGAGTCGCTCGCGCCAGCGCCTCGCGCGGCACGGGAAAGAGCGAGAGGACCTCGAGGAGATCGACCGGCGTGCCTCCAGCAGCCGCCTCGCGCGCGACCTCGCGGCAGGTGCGAGCCGAGATGCCGAAGCTGATCAGCACTGCTTCGGCGCCCGGCGCGCGCCGGTGCCGTACCCGCTCGAGGTCGCCCGAACGGGCGGCGATCTTCGCCGTCAGATGCTCGATCTGGCGAATCGTCTCCGGGTCGTTCTTGCGAAGCCGTCCCTCCTGATCGTGCGCCGAGCCGGTGACCGTCACCTTGTGTGGCCCACCCACCGGGGCAAAGGCCGGCACGTCGTCGGGGCTTCCGATCCGGTAGGAGACGAAGCGCTCACCCGCCGCCGGGGCGGGCCGCGCGGGCCACGCGACGTCCGGGAGGGAGGCCAGATCGACGCTCTCGATCGTCATCCCGATCTCCTTGTCGGACAGGACGACGACAGGGGTGCGCAGCTCCTCTGCGAGGCGGAACGCCTCGGCGGTGAGCAGGTAGCAGTCGCGCGCGTCGACCGGAGCGAGGACCGGGATCGGCTGCCCCCCGGACGTCGCATGGGCCACCAGCAGGACATCCCCTTGTCCGCCCTGAGTGGCGCCACCGGTCGCGGGTCCCAAACGCTGCACCACCACGATGACGACCGGCGTCTCCGTCATCACCGCGTACTGCACGGTCTCGATCATCAAACTCCAGCCAGGCCCGGAAGTGGCGGTCATCGCCCGCCTGCCGGTGAGCGCCGCACCGACGGCATAATGGAGCGCCGTGATCTCATCGGGGGCGCCCAAGGCCACACCCCCCCGCTCCGGGAGCCAGGCCATCATCTTCGAGTAGATCTCGGATGAGGGGGTGATCGGGTAGCCGCTGAAGAACCCACACCCCGCGGCGAGCGCGCCGCGCGCCACCATCCAGTTGCCGGACCGCATCTCGAGGCGGGGCACGCCGGGCGCGATGTGCGGTGTGGCGACATCCTCACTGGGTGATTTGACGCTCATCCACGCCCCTCCCACACGTAGGTCGAGGACTATGCCGGCCCCCGGACCATGCCGATCGCGGCGGGAACCGGGGAGGCCCGGCTCGTGCCACCTATGCGGGGGAGATCAGCAAGCCATGTGCCACGGGGAGCCGGCGCTCTGACCGCACCCGGCGGGCGCGAGGACCGGGCCGTTAGCCCTCTTCAGCGGCGGCCGGAAACGTGGAGGGTGAGCGCGACGCCGACGACGACGAAGCCGGATCCGGTGAGGATCCGGGCGGTCATGGGTTCGTGCAGGAAGATCACGCCGACCGCCACCGCAACTAGCGGGATGAGGTACGCGAGCAGCGCCGCCTGCGTCGCGCGCACATTGGCGAGCAGCCAGTAGTACAGCAGGAACGTCACCACGGTCCCCGCGATGGCGAGGTAGAGCAGCGCACCGATCGAGGTGGCGTCGAACGTCCTCGGCCGGTCGCGCTCGGTGACGGCCGCGATCAGACCGAGTACCGCGGCGGCGCCAAGCATCGGGATCCCGGTGAGGGACGCCGGTGAGACGCCCGCCCCCCAGCGCTTGACCGCCACGCTGGAGATGGCGGAGACGAAGGGAGAGAGAAGCAGGATCCCCGCCGCCCTCGCCACTCCCGGCCCGCCGAGCTGGTGCAGGTCCTCGGAGAAGATCACTCCCGTCCCCGCGAACCCGACGAGGATCCCGACCGCTCCCGGGAGCGACAGCCTCTCCCCCGGCAGGAAGAAGTGCGCCAGGATCGCCACGAACAATGGGAAGGTCGCGAAGAGGACGGACGTAAGCCCCGACGGCACCCACTGCTCCCCCCAGTAGACGACGCCGTACGAACCGGCGAACGCCAACCCGCCCGTGACGAACCACAGCCTCCGTTCGCGCGGTTCACGTCCCAGGCGAATGCCGCGGGCCCAGGCGTACAGGAGGATCACCACTCCCGCAAGCGCGAAGCGCAGGGACACCCCCGTGAACGGCGGCAGCCCACGCAGCCCGATCTGAATCGCCGCCCAGGTCGTGCCCCAGATCCCGGTCAGCAGCGCGAAGGTCGCGAGGATGCGGAGCCGGGAGGGGGGCGCGGGGGGGCGCGCTGCGTTTCTCGGACTCAGCTCAGGCCCCTGCGGATCTCGAGGTCACGGGCACTCCGCGTCGGGCCGCGCAGGGACAGCGACGAAGGCGTCGGGCGACCCGCGCCGCAGGTTCGGGGCGAAGCGGGAAGATCATGAGCGCTGCGGTGGCCTGAGCCAGGTTCAAATCGAGGGACTGCCCGGTTCTTCTGGGTGCCCCGGGAGGGTCGACGCCGGCCGCCCGACGGCCTCCTTGATACCGCGGATGGACCGCCGCGTCAAGGGGAATAATTCCACAAATCATTGATTTTGCACAACTTCTTGGTGGCAAAGTTGTGCACACCCTGTGCATTACCTGTGGGAACCCTGTGCGGACGCGGCGGATCGCGACGGGCCCGCCGATGGCCGCCGCCGTAAGGCGCGCCGGGCGCGGGTTGGTGCTCGAGGAGGAAGCCGGAGCCCCGGGTTTCGCTTCAGAGCTCGCAGTCGTCAGAATCGAAACAGCCGCTGGGTGAGCTACCGCCCACGACGGGAAGGCGGCGAGCCGACCTCCAGGGGGAGTCTGCCGACGACTCGAACCCGGCGCCCGCACGGCCGGCCGCTGCCGGTGTCCGCGACGCGAGAATCGCCGTGACTGCCGCGAGGTGCGGCGGCGCCACCACCGCCGCGAACCGCGCGAACCCGGCCACGAGCGGGGCGAGATGCTCCGCGGCGAAGCTCCGGCGCGCCTCCCGCGCGATCGCGGCGGCCTCCGGATCGCCCGCCAGCGTGGCGAGCGCTTCCTTCAGGGTCAGATACCCCATGAAGCCCGCCTCGGTCGCGACGTGGTCGACAGGATCCTCACCTTGTGGACGGTAGCCGAAGGCCTCGTAATACGCCGCGATGCCGGCCAGGATGCGGCCGGGATCCTCCATCGAGCGGTGGGCCACTTCGCGCGGCGACAACGGGCCGCCGGGACCAAGATAGGCGAGGTACTCCCCTTCGGTGGCGCCCGCCGCCGCCGCCGCCGCGTCGCGCAGGCCCGGAAGGCTCGACTCCGCCGCCAGCCCGCGCACCTCAGCCTCCCATCCCGGCCGCGGCCGTTCGCACAGCAGCGCCAGCAGGCGCCACTCGGCCGCCTCGGTCAGGAGTTCGCGCGGCGATCCTGCCTCCGGGCCACACGCGGACGCCGCCTGACGCAACGCCGAGCAACCGTGCTCATCGCACGGCACGGGCGGAGCGCCGTCCGCGCTCATCGTCCCGCACCCAGCGCCAACGGCACCCAGACCGAGCGCATCTTGCGAGCCCCGACCTCCTGGCGCGCCCCGTCCCAGACGGCGAACGCCACCTGGCTGCGGCCGCCCGGGCCGAGCCCCTGGGGGAGCGGACGCACCAGCACCACCTGCCACCCGGTCTCGGTGCGCGAGCCGGTCGCCTCTGACTTCCCCGCGGCCACGCGGTTTAGCGACCCCGGCCCCTCGGCCTCGAGATCCTCCTGCGCGTGCGTGCGCGGCCCCTCCCTCCCCGCCCCGAGGGCCCGGGCCGGGCTGTAGCGCTTCTCCATCGCCTGCTGCTCGGGCGACCCTGCTGCCAGCGGCGCCGCGTTGAACGGGTAGATGTCGGAGACAGCCCCGGGATGGAGCGACTGGATGGTGTCGGCGCGGCCATTGACCCACCCCTGCCACGAGGCGCGCCAGTACGTGATGTCGACGGGTCGCCCCGGCTCCCCCATCTGCGGGGCGGGGACGTTCGCCTCGGTCGTGCGCGGCAGTTGCATCGCGCAGGCGTCGGTGAACTGCGCCGGGGCGGTGAGCTCGTCGCGGGTCGCATCCTCCCAGACGAGCCGCAGCGCGAGGCGTGTGCCGTCACTGAACCCCTGCACCCTGACGGCTGCGGTCGAGGGCTCGAGCAGCCTCGGCTCGACCTGATCCTGCGGCAGGAGCGCGGCGGTGAAGACCGGCGCCTTCCGCCAGGCCGGGTCGGCCGGGTCGGTCGGCAGGGCCGCGCGGGCCGCCACAGCGACCTCGCCCGAGGAGACCGGAGGCTCGGAGCTGCACGAGGCGAGCAGCAGCACCGCGAGCACGGCACAGCATGGAAACAGGCGCTGCGGTGATCTCATGGTCGATTCCTCCAGGCTCCCCTCACGGGATGTTGGTCCGGTAGGCGCCGCTCTTCGGGTCGATCATCGGCAGCACGCGCTTCGGCTCGCGGAACGGCACGCGGCAGACCTCCCGGTTGTCCTCCGAGAGCCCCAGCACCGCATCGCCGATGCGCTTCCAGCGCGGCATCATCTGCTCGCTCGACCCGAACAACGACAGCAACCCCGCCAGATCCGGGTCGCTGCCGGCACGGCGGTACGCGGCGACGGCGGCGTCCACGCCGGGGCCGAACATCTGCCGCAGGTACGGCAGCGGCACGTGCACCGGCGGGATGTAGTAGATGTTCGGCTCCAGGCCGAACTGCGGGAAGAGCGGCAGCGCCAGCTTGCGGACGTGCACGAGGTAGTCGACCGGGTTCTCGGGCCGCGCCTCGTGCGGGCGGTTGATCCAGCCCGCGAGTCGGATCTTGCCGATGCAGTTGACGAAGCACTGCGGCTGCAGCTGCTGCTCGACCTTCGGGTAGCAGGCGATGCACTTCTCGGAGGTTCCGGTCATCGGGTTGTAGAACACCTTCTTGTACGGACAGGCCTTGACGCACTCCTGGTAGCCGCGGCAGCGTTCCTGATCGAGGAGGACGATCCCGTCCTCGGGACGCTTGTAGATCGAGCCGCGCGGGCAGGAGGCGAGGCAGGCGGGGTAGGTGCAGTGGTTGCAGATCCGGGCCAGGTAGTAGAACCAGGCCTGGTGCATGCCGCTGTAGTGCGCGCCGGTCTCGATCTCCCCCGCGCAATCGTCCTCGCCGACGTTCGGGTGGGCGTAGTCGATCTCCTCGGGCCGCCAGCCGAGCACGCGCTCGCCGCTCCCCGCGGCCTCGAAGATTGTCCGTCCCTCGTAGCGCCCCCCCTCCCATTTCTGCGGGCCGAGGCGGTCGAGGAGCTTCACATCCCAGGCGAGCGGATAGAAGCCGTACGGCTTCGACTCGACGTTGTTCCAGAGCATGTACTCCTGTCCCTTGCCGGAGGTCCAGGTGGTCTTGCAGGCAAGGGTGCAGGTCTGACACGCGATGCATTTGTTGATGTCGAAGACCGCGGCGAACTGCCGCTGCGGCCGCGACTCCGGGTACCAGTAGGACATGTCGCGGCCGATCTGCCAGTTGCCGACCCGGGCCATTACGCCTTCCCTCCCTTTTCGGCGCCGCGTGCCTCGCCCGCGGCCCCATCGACGTAGGTCCCGTCGAGGTAGCGCTTCATCAGGTCGTTCTCGTAGCGCGGCCGGAAGCCGAGCGCCGCCGGCCTCCAGACCCCCTGGGCGCCGATCCCTCCCGGCTCGGCTCTGGTGATCTTCACCACCGCCTCGCGCGGCGCGCCCGTGGGACAGTGGACGTCCGGGAGAAACCCCTTGCCGATCACCTGGCCCGCGATCTCCTTGCGCACCAGGGAGTCGGTCATCCAGGTCGGCTTGAGCCAGCCGCGCGTCGCCGACTGGTGCGAGCCGCTGCGGAACATCGCGATGTAACCGGTCCGCGGGTTGCGCGCGATCCCATCGGCGCGGGTCGCCTGCCCTTCGACCGATCCCGGTGTGGCTCCGTACATGTTGAACCACATCCGGGTCACGCCCCGCGGCGTGCCGGGGTAGTAGCGGGCCCGGCAGATGAGGCGCGCGAACTTGTAGTCGTCGGGCTTCGACTGCCAGCCGCGGAACGGGCGGTCCGCGGGATCCGAGTCGATCCAGACGTAGTCGCCGTCGTCGACGCCCAGCTCCCGGGCGTCCGACGGATGAATGTCGACGTACCCCTCGGAGGCGTACGGGGCGCGCTTGTCGTGGCGGTGGATGTCGCCGAACGGGCCGAACAACACCGCCACCATGTCGGTGTCGACCGGCAGGGTGTGCGAGCCATGGCGGTACTTCGGGGTGTGGAAGACGAACTTGTACCCGTCCTTCGCGAGCGGGTGCGAGGTGAGCTTGAGCTCCGCCCAGGTCTTGACGACGTTCCGCCCCTGGCGCGTCTCGCAGGAGAGATCCGCCGGATCGACGCCGTACTCCGCCGGGCCCGCAGGGCGCAGCGCCTCGTGGGGCGGCGCCACGATGACGTTCGGCTCGTAGAAGGTGGAGTCGATCGGCTCGCGGTGCACCGGGAGGTTCTCCCCCGCCTCGCGGAACTCCGGCTCCTCGCGGTAGAACTCGAGGCGTCCGGTCTTCGTGTACCAGGGGCGCGACTCGGCCACCTGCTCGTAGCCGACCGACTTCGGGTAGGTGCGGTGCATCATCAGGGTGGGGATCCCCTGCTCCGCCTTCGCCTCGAGGTCCTTGAACTGATACCCCTTGGTGTTCCCCGACGCGTTCAGGATGCGCTGCAGCCAGGCATCCACCCGTCCCTGCTCCACGAACTTCCAGACGTCGGCGAAGCGCGTGTCGTCGGTGACGGCGGCGAGCCGCTTTCCCACGAGCGCCAGCACCTCGATGTCGCCGATCGTCTCGAACGGGCGCACGAGGGGGGTCTTGGGATAGACGGTGATGAACGGGTTCGTGACCGAGGTGCACATGTCGGGGTGCTTCAGCTCGGACCAGGCGTCGACGGCGAACACCACGTCGGCCCATTCGCATGAGGTCGACCACCACCACTCGTTCACCGCGACCATCTCGATCTTCGGAAGCACGTTGACGACCGTGTTGTAGTGCCACTTGACGTTGCCGAGGATGGAGTTGGCGTTCGCGAACCAGAGCGACTTCGTGGGAGTCGAGAAGTGCGTCTTGCCGGTGAGCGTCTTGTTCCCGACCTTGAGGAAGTGGTCCTCGTGGTTGTAGTAGTGCGCCGACTCCGCCTTCCAGTACTGCTTCGGCCGCGCCATCTTCGTCGGGTCCAGCTCGAGGTCGAACGGGTTCTCGTTGATGTACTGGCCGAACCCGTTGAACTGGGCGACCCGGTAGTTGCCGGCGAACGAGCCGACGTTGCCGCCGATCCTGCCGACGTTCCCGGTCAGCGCGGCGAGGAGGAAGATCGTCCGGTCCTTGTTGTCGTTGTTGAAGAACTGGTTCGGCCCCATGCCGACCGCGAAGAGCGTCTCGCCCGGGACCTTGGCGATCGCCCGCGCCAGCGACTCGATGGCGCTCTTCGGAGCCCAGGTCAGCTCCTCGACGGTCTGCGGGTCGAAGTGCGCCGCGTATTCCTTGATGAGGTCGAAGACCGGCCGGCAGCGGACGCTCTTGCCATCCGCGAGGCGCACGTCGACCGACCCCTCGAGGAGCACGTTCGAGACGGGGGATTTCACCCCGACCTGGTCGCGCGTGAGAGCCCGCGGCCCCTTCGCCGCCGCGTCCCACCAGACGAAGTCGCCCCATTCCTGGCGCAGCTTCCCGGGGATCAACTGATCCTGCTGCGCGCCCGGCGCGGGAAGCGCCTCGTCCGGGGCGGTCACCCTGGTCTGGTTCGACAGGCGACCTTGGCCGGGGCCGAATACTTCCTCGGCGCGCAGGTACTCGAGCGTGTCGGTCCTCACCAGCACCGGCAGATCGGTGAAGCGGCGGACATAGTCGGCGTCGTAGAGCTTCTCGCGCATGATCACGCCGGCGAGCCCCAGCGCCAGCGCCGGAGTCGTCCCCGGCCGCACCACGACGACCTCGTCCCCCTTGGAGGAGGTGGCCGAGTACTCGCACGCGATCACCACGATCTTCGTCCCCTTCAGCCGCGCCTCGGTCATCCAGTGGGCGTCGGGCATCTTCGTGGTGATCCAGTTCATCCCCCAGACGACGCAGATCTTCGCGTGCTCGACCGCGTGCACCTCGAAATCGACCGTCTGCTGGCCGGTCACCATCGGATGCCCCGGCGGCAGATCGGTGTGCCAGGAGTAGTTGTCCCAGCCACGCGCCCCGATCGCCTTGTCCGGCCCGACATTGCGGAGCTTTGCGTCCAGGAGCGCCAGCGAATTCGCCATCCGGTAGAAGCCGAAGACCCGCGTCATGCCGAGGAGCGGCATGCCGCCGCGGAACTTCAGCATCTGGGTTCCGGCACCCTTCGCGGCCGCGACGTTCTCCTCCGCGTACCCCTGCGCGAGGAGGCGCTTCGCCCCCGCCTCGCCGTTGTACGTCTCCGCGATGTTGACCATCGCCTTGCTGACGAGGTCGGCCGCCTGCTCATGCGTGACCCGCACCCACTCGTCGCGCCCGCGGTGGAAGTAGTCGGCGGGGGGACGGCCGTCCGCCTCGCGGGGAAAACCCGCCTCGACCCAACGCTTGAAGCCGGCCCTGGCCATCGGGTGGCGCACCCTCCGATCGCCGTAGAACCGCCGGGTCAGGGCGAGCCCCTTCTGACAGACGCGCGGGTCCCAGCGATGACTGGCGACATTGCCATGTATATCGGTCGCCTGACCGTACTTCATGGTCGGACCAATCCGGGTGATGACGCCCGAGCGGACGTAGGCATCGAGCAGGCAGTTGTGCGTGTCGTTCGGCGCGCACAGGAAGGTGAACTTGGAGTCGTAGGCCCAGAGATCCCGGTACGCCCGTTCCCAGCCGCGGTCCGGGTAACGTGCCAGCGGGTTGTCGGGAGCGTTGAGCCCCCAGGCGGAGCTGGCCGACGCAAAGAACGCGCCGAGCCCCGAGGCCGCCGCCAACTCCAGGAACTCCCGCCTCGAGCAACCCTTGGTGGTCATGATCGCTTCTCCCAGGTGCGCATGAAGGCGACGATCGCCTCGATCTCCTCGTCCGCGAGCAGCCGGTGGGTCGTTCCTGCCTCCCCGTAAGGGGGCATGGAGGTCCCGCGCCGGCCGCGCCGGATCGTCTCGA
>Ga0137429_1000073_pt1 | contig 56821 bp, 55 predicted proteins | sample EasRivERMZT736_2_FD_102304 | JGI IMG/M metagenome (GOLD analysis project Ga0137429, IMG submission 102304) | Soil microbial communities from meander-bound floodplain in the East River, Colorado, USA - East River MetaG ERMZT736_2 | ecosystem: Environmental > Terrestrial > Soil > Floodplain ...
AATCGTCGGTCCGCCCCCTCCGCCCCCGCCGTGCCCGCCGCGCCCGCCCGCGCCGCCCGCACCCCCCGCGCCGCCGTTACCGCCGTCATCCTGTTCGCCGCTGCCGCCGTACGGCCCACCGGGGCCGGCGTTGCCACCATTGCCGCCATTCCCTCCCAGACCGCCTGCGCCGCCGCTTCCGCCAGCCGCGCTCGTCAGCGTGCTGTTCGAGATCGAGACCGTCGAGACGTGCAGGTAGACGGCAAACGATCCCCCGCCTCCTCCGCCGGCAAGTGCGCCCGTCCCGGCGCAACCACCGGCGCCTCCGCCGCCACCGGAAGAGCCGTACGAGTCGCAGTCAACGTTGCCGCCGCCTCCTCCTCCCCCGCCACCCCCCCCCTTTCCGTCCCACCCAGCCGCACCGCCGCCCCCCGCCGCGGGAGCGTACCCCGGCGCGCACGCGGCTCCGAACTCGAAGCCGCCAGATCCGTCTCCGCCGGCGGCGCCCGCGGCCCCAGTTGCGCCCACCGCTCCGTTTGCCTTGGAGCCGCCGCCGAGGCCACCCGCCGTGGGGCCGACCCCAGCTCCCCCCGTCTGGCCCGAGCCGTCGCCGTTGCCAGGCCGGCCACCGACACCTCCCGTCCGGCCGCATGCGGACGTACCGCCGCTGCCACCGGATGGTTGCGAGCAGCTGTCGCAGGGCCAGCTGCTGTCCTCGCACCCCGATTGCCCCGTGCCCCCGGCCGTACCGCTGGCCCCTGCGGTACCGTTCACGCCCGCGGTTCCAGCGCTTCCCGCCCCCGCCGTCAGCGACGAGTGCGTGACCGTCACCTGCGCGGTGCACGACTTCAGCAGCAGCGCGTACGACGACGCCCCCGGTCCCGTCGCGTTCGCGGCGACGACGTTCACGAACTGCAGCTCGAGCGGGAGTGAAAGCGAATCCCCGCGGACCTGGGTCGACGAACCCGAGATCGTCACAGTGTTTCCGGGGGCGCGCGACCAGCCGAGCGCTGCATCGTAGGCCCCGTAGAGGCTCACCCCGCTCGCGAGAATCACCGGCTCCGCGTACGTCCCGCGCGAGATGTAGACGTCCTTGCCGGCGACCGACGCGAGCAGGATCGCAGCCGCGAGCGTGCGGACCGGCTGGTTCATCGTCCCGAGGTTGCCGTCGTTCCCGCCGAGGGAATCGACGAAAACCGCGCCCGTGAGGTCACCATCGATCCCGTCGCAGTTGGAATCGACGAAGCCGGGATCGGGCAAGTCGGGAAGCGTCCCCTGCGCGACGCAGGTGAAGCTCTGGAGGTCGCACGCGTTTCCGGGAGTGCAATCGCTGCACGCGGTGCAGAGCGTCCGGCAGAGCCCGTTGCCTCCATTGCAGGTGTACGGCGCGCACTCCTGCGGCCCCGTCGCCACGCAAGTGCCGCTGCCATCGCAGAGGTCGGTGGGGTTGGCGGTGTCGCCGTCCGCGCAGGACGCGGCGCCGCAGACGGTGCCGCCGGCGTGTAGCGCGCACGAGCCGGACCCGGAGCACTGCCCCGTCCTGCCGCAGGTCGTGACCGGCTCGGCGCTGCACTCGTTGTCGGGATCGGCGCCCGCCGGCACCAAGCTGCAGGTGCCTTCGCTCCCGGCGAGGCCGCAGGCCTCGCAGACCCCGATGCAGGCGCTGTCGCAGCAGACGCTGTCGGCGCAGTGGCCGCTCAGGCACTCACCGTCGGTGGTGCACGGAGCCCCGTTCGGGTCGGACCCGCAACTGCCGACGCCGTTACAGACCTCGGCGCCGGCGCACTCGTTCGCCGGGTCCTCTCCGACCGGGATGAAGGTACAGGCCCCTTCGCTCCCAGCGACGTTGCACGCCTCGCAGGTCGCGTCGCAGGCGCTATCGCAGCACCAGCCGTCGGCGCAGAGCCCCGAGCCGCAGTCCCCCCCCGTGGTGCACATCACCACCCGGTAGAAGAAGACCTTGCCCGCGGGAGGGGTGTCCACCCAGACGTTCGAGAAGGCGGCCTCGCCGAGGTAGCTGGGGAGATCGGTGATCACGCCGGCGGTGGCGGAGCGGTAGACCCGGTACGGAAGGACCCCACCGACCCAGGTCAGGGTCACATCCGCAGCCCCTGGGCCCCGAGCGACCGTCAGGTCGATCCCGTCCTGCGGGTCGGCCGCGATTGCGGGGACGGCAAGCACCGTGAGCGCCAGCAGCAGGAGGGCGGCCAAGGGGCGGCAATCACGAGCCGAAGGGTGGGAACTGGGCACAGGCATCTCCTTCGTGCCATTCGCCGACCCGGCCGCTGGACTGTCAGCAGTGTCGGGCCGGCGCGGCGGCGGGCTGGTCGGGCCCGGAGAGCGAGCAGGGCGAGAGCGAGGGGTCTTAAGTACGCCCGATCGGCACGATTGTCAACCTCAGAGTCGTATCTGGGGGACAGGATTCCCCCCTGCCGAGCCCCGGCTCCGACCTACTCGTCCGGCGGCCCCGAGGCGGACGCAATCTGGTCAGCGCGGATCTTCCCGGCGTCGAACCGGGTCGCGGCGGCGAGCATCTTGGCGATGGTCTCGTCCGGGTCGGCCTTCGCGCCGCGTTGAAAGCGCAGCGGGTTGACCCGCGCCACCACGAACGCCTTGAGGTAGGGGCTGGTGAACCCGCGCTCCTTGAGCGCCGCGACGGCCGCGACGATCGCATCGTCGAGCGCGAGGAGGCGCGCCGTGCGCTCCGCGCGCGCGGCGAGCGCCTTCGGCAGCGCCGCCGCCGAGAAGGTCTCCGTCCGCTTCAGCATCGGGTGATACGCCCCGCCCGAGAAGCGGCCGCGCTGCTCGTAGGCGAGACCGAGCGTCAGGTACGACGGTTCCTCGAACTCGACCGCGAACTCCCGCTCCGGGCGCGGGTCCTCGGTCGCGAGCGTGCGGGCCATGCGGATCACCTCGAGCGACTTCTCGCGCAGGTTGTGCGCCTTCTCGGTGTTGAGCGCCAGGATGCGGTACGCCATCTCGGGGTCGGGAAGGACGAGCGCGGCGATCGAGCGCGCGCCCAGCAGCCGCATCGCGCCAGTGCGGTGGTGGCCGTTCGGCGTCCAGTAGATCCCCTCCGGCGTCCGCACCACGATGATCGGATCGAGGAAACGGTCGAGCGCTTCCAGCACCTTGCGCAGGCGCTCGACGTGCGGCTCGGAGAGATCGCGCTGGAACGGGGTCGGTTGCACCTTGGCGAGCGCGATGGCGGCCAGCACCTGCCAGTTGCCGCCGAGCGGGTCGCGGTAGATCCCGATCACCGCGCCACCGTCGGATTCGATCGCGGCGCGCAGCGCTTCGATCTTCGCGGGGGGCACGGAGCTTGCCACCTGCGCCGCGGACAGTCCACGCGAGGCCGCCTCGGCCGCCTGCTTGCGCTTCTTCGCCCGCGGCTTCGCGGGAGCCTTCGGCTTGCTCTGCTTCGGCATGAGTTCCTCGGAAGCGCCGCTAAGGCCGCGCCTTGTAGCGCTCGTACAGCCGCGTATGACGGCTCGTCAGGTCTTGCTCGCGCCCGTCGATCCAGGCACGCAGCACCTGGGTGCGGATGTCGAGCGGGTCGCCGTCGGTGAGGATCAGCGAGGCGCTCCTGCCCGCCTCGATCGTCCCGAGCCGGTCGGAGACGCCCAGGATCTCGGCGGGGTAGCGGGTGATGGCGCGCACCGCCTCGTCATGCGGAAGTCCGAACGCCTCCGCCATCGCGGCCTGATACGGCAGGTTGCGCGTGTTGGCGGCCTCGAATCCACTCCCTCCCGTGCTCAGGCAGAGCCTCACTCCGGCGGCGTGCAGCTTCGCCGCGTTCGCGTAGGCGGTGTCGTACGGCTCCCAGCTCCGGGCCGGGAGCGCCAGCGAGGCACCCAGGATCACCGGAATCTCCTTCGCCGCGAGCTGGTCGGCCGCGCGCCAGGCGTCGGCGCCGCCCGAGAGAATCATCCGGACCCCCTCCGCTTCGGCCCAGGCTACGCTCGCCTCGATCTGAACCAGGTCGTTCGCCTCAACGACGACCGGAATCTTCCGCTCGAGCACCGGCCGCATCGCCTCCCAGCGGGCGTCGGCGGGGACGGCGGGCCCCTGCCCGGCTGCTGCCGCATCGCGCGACTTGACGTAGGCGCGTGCGGTCACGAACGCCTCCTTGAGCGCGCGGATCCGCTCGTCGATCCGCTCCTGCTGAATGGGCGGGCGCACGCGCGCCTCCGGGCGGCGGTCGATCCGCATCGCGGGCCACTCCACCTGCAGGGCGAGCGGCGCGGCGGCGACGAGGTCGTGCCAGGTCCAGCCGTCGAGCCGGATCAACGCGGAGGTGCCGTTGACGAGGCCGCCGCGCGCCGCGGCCCGCACGTGCAGCACCCCGTTGGCTCGCGCGACCGGGATCAGCTCCGAGTCGGGGTTGATGGCCAGCTCCGGCCGCAGGTTGGGGTTCACGTTCCCCGCCTCCCGCTCGTCCACCGTGCCGCGCACCGAACCGACCTCCGTGAGCCCCAGCACCGAGTCGGCGTCGATGAAGCCGGGGAAGAGATGCTTGCCGGCCGCGTCGACGCGCTCCGTTCCGGCGGGAATCGACAGACGCTCGCCGATGCCGGTGATCTTGCCGTCCACGACGAGCACCGTGGCGCCGGCGATCTCCTTTCCGGTCATCGGGTGCACCGTGGCGCCGACGATGGCAAGGGAGCGGGGAGGCGCCGCCGCCCCGAGGAACAGCGCCGCCGCCACGAGCATGAGGCCGAGCACGGCCGCGATCCGCTTCATCGCCGCACCTCCTTTGCGTCGGCGAGAGCTTGCTCTTGGCTGGTCCCAGGCGGCCCCCCGCCCGATCCGTCGCGGGGACGGGACCCCTTCTCCGGCTTGGCCTCGCGGCGCGCGGCGGCGATCAACGCCTCGCGCTCGCTGGCGAGCACGCGCCGCGCCTCCTGGTCGCGCGCCCGATCGAACTCCAGGCGGCCGTCCACCCAGGTCTGGTCGGCGACGCTGCGGGTCGAGAGGGGATCGCCGCTCCAGATCACGAAGTCGCCGTCCTTCCCGGGCTCGAGCGATCCGATCCGGTCCGCGAGGCCGAGCTGCTTCGCCGGGTTCAAGGTCACGAACTGCAGCGCCTCGGCGGCAGGGACGCCGCCATACTTCACCGCCTTCGCCGCCTCCAGGTTCAGGCGGCGGGCCAGCTCACCGGAGTCGGAGTTGAACGACACCACGACCCCGTCGGCGTGCATCAGCGCCCCGTTGTACGGAATGGCGTCGTAGACCTCGAACTTGTAGGCCCACCAGTCGCTGAACGTCGAGGCGCCGGCGCCGTGCGCGGCGATCTCGCGGCCGACCTTGTACCCCTCGAGCACGTGCTGCAGGGTCGCGACGCGCACGCCGAACTCCTTGGCGAGGTCGAGCAGCGCGAGGATCTCGTCCTGCCGATAGGAGTGAGCGTGGACCAGACGCTTGCCGGCCAGGATCTCGGCCAGCGCCTCTAGCTGCAGGTCACGGCGCGGCGGCGGGCCGGCGCCGGCGGGGTGCGCGCGGGCGGCGTCGTAGTCGCGCGCCGCCAGAAACGCCTGGCGGATCACCTCCTCGACTCCCATGCGCGACTTCGGGTAGCGGGTGAGATCGTTGTTCCCCCAGTTCGACTGCTTCGGGTTCTCGCCGAGGGCGAACTTGATCCCCGGGGGCGCCCCCGCGAGGAGCAGCCCCTGCGGCGAGGCGCCGAGGCGCATCTTGATGACGGCGTTCTGCCCGCCAATCGGGTTCGCGGAGCCGTGCAGCACGTTCGCCGCCGTCAGGCCGCCGGCGAGGAGGCGCAGTATCTCCTCCGAGTCGGGGTCGAGCGTGTCGGCGATGCGCACCTCGGCGGTGACGGCATGCGTCCCCTCGTTGACGTCCCCCGCGGTGGCCGAGTGGCTGTGGGCATCGATGAGCCCGGCGGTGACGTGGCGCCCGCGCGCCTCGATTACCTCGGCGCCGGCCGGCGCCTCGAGCCCGCGGCCGATGGCGACGACCTTGCCGTCACGCACCAGCAGGTCGGACGACTCGAGCGTCCCTTGCGGTGCCGAGGTCCAGATCGTCGCGCCGCGGACCAGCACTGCCGGCGGCGAGGCGAGAGGCGCAAGCGGCGGAGCCCAGGGGATCGCCGCGGCCGACTTCGCGTCGCGGTCCTTCCCTTTCTGCTTCTTGTCCGCGTCGGCCGCGTCCGCGCCCCCCTTCGCCTCCTTATCCTCCGCCGCGTCGGCTTTCCCCGCCGGGATCTCGTAGCGGTTGCCGTCGATCCAGACCTCGGTGACCTTCGTCTTGGCCGCGAACAGGTCGCCATCGGTCACCGTGAGGTTAGCGGTCTTCCCGGAGGCGAGCGTCCCGAGCCGATCGGAGACGCCGAGCAGGGCTGCCGGCGCGCGGGTGAGCGCCGCCAGCGCCGCGTCAGGAGGCAGCCCGCGTTCGATCGTCTCGCGCAGGCGAGCGGCAATCTCCTCGGGTCCCTCGAGACGATGCGCGGTGAAGGCGAACTCGATCCCGGCCGCGTGCAGCCGCGCCGGGTTCTCGGGCGCCAGACGCCAGTGGCGCAGGTCGTCGGTCGAGATGTCGAGCGCGGGCCCCTCCTTGCCGACGACAGGTGCGGCGGGAAAGGCGAGCGGCACGAGGAGCGGCATACCGGCGTCCTTGACCCAGTCGAGGTGGCGATACTCCTGGCCGCTCGCCACCGCCACAGCGTTCCAGCCGAACTCGCGTCGGATCTCGCCGGCATGAACCAGATCCAGCAGGGTGTCGGTCACGAATACGGCACGCTCGTCCCGCTCCGCCCAGGCGCCGAGCGCCGCCAGCGCGCGGTTCGCCTCCGGGCGAACTGCGGTGGCGGGAGCGGTGCGGAAGCGCTGCCAGGCCGCGAGGTACCAGTCCGCGTCGAGGGTGGTCTGGCGGATGACGGCGATCGCTCCCATCAGCGACCCGGGATAGCTGTCGTCGCCAAAGCTGCCGTGCTCGAAGGCGACGATCTGCCCGACGTCTTCCAGCACCAGGTTGACGCGCGGCCCGCCGTCGCCGAGGTGAAGCAACGCCGCGCTGCCGCGAAATATCCCCTGCTGGGGCGCCGCGGCGACGGCGGTGTAGCCGGCCTTCCGCCAGGCCCTGAGCGCCTTGTCATCGAGCTTCAGGAGATCCGCCGCACGCGTTTCGGGATGCACGCGCGGGTTGTCGTGCGCCGCGCCGGCAACCGGCTCGGGCGCCTGAGGGCGGGGGCGCCGCCTGCCGGGCTCCGCCTCGTCGTCGTCGTTGCGGCGGGGCGCCCCCGGGACGCCGAGCGACGTGAACGGATCGATGAGGCCGGCGTAGATCGTCTTCCCCGAGAGGTCCCAGGTCAGCGCGTCGGGCGGGACGACGATCCCCTTGCCCAACGCCTCGATGCGACCGTCGCGCAGGACGAGGGTCGCGTCCTCCAGGACCTCGCCCGGCGCGGGGATGATCCGCGCGTGGGTCAGCGCGTGCACGCGCACCGCGGGAGGCAGATTGGGGAGGATATCGTCCGCCGCGCCAACGGGAAGCGGGGAGGCGGCGAACAGCAGCACGGCGGCGAGGGTGGCAAGACGCATCGAGGGCTCCAGCGGCCGGCGGCCGCGATCAGCGAGGGGAGGTGCGGTGGCGGGCGCGAGCCTCACGGCACGAACCGGCGCAGGTGCTCCGACCAGAACGGCCAGTCGTGTCCGAAGACACCCGGCCAGATCTCCTCGTGCACCGGCAGCCCCTTGTGGCGCAGCAGGCCGGCGAAGTCGCGGGTGTTCTGCACGATGTGGTCGTGCTCTCCGGTTGCGAGCACGATCCCCATCCTGCGGGTGCGCTCGATCCAGTCGGCGTCGTAGTTCGGCACGTAGGCGGTGGGGCAGTGGAAGTAGCAGGTTTCGTCCCAGTAGCCGTCGAGGAACGAGTGGATGTCGAAGACGCCGGAGAAGACGATGAGCCGCGAGATCATCTCGGGATGGCGCAGCGCGAAGTTGGCGGCATGGTAGCCCCCAAACGACGCGCCGTAGGTAATCAGGTCGTCCCGCTGGGCGCGATGGCGGACGAACGGCACGACCTCCTGCGCGACGTAGCGGTCGTACTGATCGTGCCGCCGCGCCCGCCACGCGGGGTGGGCGCCCTTGTTGTACCAGGACTCCTCGTCCACCGCGTCGATGCAGCAGACCTGGACCTCGCCCCCGTCGATCTTGTCGGTGAGGCCGCGCAGCAGGCCGCCGTCCTCGTTCTGCCACGCCCTGCCGAGCGACGTCGGGAACGCGAGCAGTGGACGGCCCCAGTGGCCGTACCAGATGGCATCCATCGTCCGCCCCAGCGCGGGGCTCTCCCAGCGCACATGCTCGCGGTGCATCGAGGTCTCCGGCGGGCCGCGCGGCCCGTGGTTTTATAGCAGGGGTCCGAACCAACTGATACGGCAGCATCTGCCTAGCCTGAAATGCCTTACTGGTGGCTGCGTTCTACTTGGAACCAATCCAGTACACCATCCCATGTACCGTCCGCAACCTCACCAGTGGCCTTCTGAGGCGACTTCTCGTCAGGGTCTAGGCCGTCATCGCGTCCCGCAGGAACTCGGGGGACGGGTGCATGTACCGCTGGGTGACCGCCATTGTAGTGTGTCCCATGAGCGCCGCGATAGCCTGCGGCGCTACCGTCGCCATCGCGAGGCGCGAGCCGAACGTGTGGCGCAGGATCCTCCGCGGGCCGGCGACCTCGAGCTTTTCATCGCGGTAGGGGCCCGCGAGTACCCCGGTTGCGGAGCTGAGCACGAGCGGCCGGCCGCGGGCGTCGGGGAAGACGGACATGGGCGAGGATTCTATCGCGAGCCTCGGGGTTGCGCGCGACCCTCTTACTGCTTCTTCGACTTCGGGTGCGAGATGAGATTGTCGCGGGACCGGCGTTCGACCTGCGCCTTCGCGAGATCATCGGAAAGCCATTTCGCGGGAAGCACCGTCAGCAGGATTGCCCACAGCTGCAGCAGCGTTAGGTAGACGAGCAGCGAGAAACCGACACCTCGAGCCAATGAATGGTGGGCAACGGCGGCTGGAAGGGTCCTCGCGGCCGCATTTGCTAGCCCGAGCACCAGCACCGCCACAAGTACGATCGTCGACATCTTAAGGGCGTCGAAGAGGCGCTTGACTCGCATTGCGACGCGACTGGATGGACCCTCGTTTGACCCCGAGAGCGCTTGGGGATAGACGATCGCAAGCCAAGCGCCAACCACGCCGAAGACGATCGCGGAAGTCGTTCGAAGGTCCTGGTAGAGGGACCATTGTGAGGCGAATGGTATGGCGAGCCCGATCGGGAAGGCAGTGCAGGCGATGGCGGCTGCGGCCACATGTCTCCATCGGGCCCTCTGGAGCATGATTACCCCTCAGCTAGGCGTGCGAGCCTTGCCTTCGCGCCTTCGAGCTCGGCGACCAGCGAGCCTGGCTCAACGACTTCGTCATCAGCGCCCCATCTTACATCGAGATCGACGTTGGCGCGCGCGAGGGATTTGCTGAACCAGCGCACGGAGGACTCACCAGACAGCCGAACGCCGGTGTCCTCCCACGTGTCGCCATCGGGATGGTGGCATTCCTCGATAAGGGCCTCAAGCTCTCGTCGGTTCGGCGTGTGATCAACCTCATAGCGGATCCTAACGGGGCCGGGAGACATCCGAGCCTCAGCAACGCCTGCTTTTTCGAACAGACGGTCGAGCAGGCTCCTCTCCTGCCTGTTCTCCGGAGTCAAGCTGGTCTTCCGAATCACCTTCCGGATCTCGTTGCGATGTTTGCGAATGTGATCCAGCTGACCAAGCCTGCGAAGCCGGGGTGCCTGGAAGATGGGGCGCACGTTATCGAGCAGCGGACCCTCCTCGCCGTCGCTATAGCCCTTGGTTACGAGATTGCCGTCTGTGTCCTCCGCCGTGCGGGCGTAACCGGGATAGAGCGAAAGGAAGCCCAAGACGTACTTCGACATCTGGTGATGACCAACCTGTCGATGCACGCGCGGAAACGCAATGGAGGCGATTCTCCCGTCGGCCGGGAGCAACCAGTAGTACGAGGCGAAGCCGGGAATCATCCCGGGTCGCACCTCGCCCATTCTGACGCTTGGCGAGCCCACCTCTGACTTCGGGTCAAGCATGGCGATCCGGCCTCGGTTTGATGGGACCTCATTCCACATCGTCAGGAGAAAGGTCGTCTCACCCTTCTTGATGCCGCAACAGTAGCTGCAGTTTGACTCGGCATCCTCGTCAAAGGTCTTCGTCTCCCCGAGGCTCTTGCCGTCGATCCACTTCCGCAACTCGTCAACAATCTCCCGGAAGTTCCCGAACTCCGGTTTCTCGGCGCCACGGCGGTAGAAGCCACAGCGCTCTACCTCGTAGAACGTGATGCACGCCTTGTCCATCATCTCGCCTCCGCATCAGCGGCTAGAAACCGTCGAAAGCTCACGCGACCTGAGCGCCCCTAGCCGCCGGTCGGGTTGCTGATCTCCTGGAACGCCGCGATGTACATCTTCCCCAGGCGCTTGCCCTGCTCCTTCGCGTCAAGGTGGTCCATGTCCCTGCCGCCGATCGCATCCAGTCCTCCAGTCTTCTCCAGCCATGCGATCACTATGTCCCTTGCGATTTCCTCTGTCGTCATCGCCATCGGTTCCTCCTCCTGCTGCCCATCCGGGCAGCGGTTCCGTGGTTGAAGCTCGCCTTCCTCTCACAGCGCCTGCCCCGCGCACCTCGCGCACCATCGGCTGCGGGAAAACACGGACTATCGCTGGCCGAGCTTGACGTGCTCCTGGAACGCCTCCACCGCATTGCGGTGATCGAGGTCTGCCTTTACAAAACGATCGACGGCAGCGTGCTTCTCCGGCCCGTACATCTTCGGATCGCCGTTCATTATTGGATGCAGGTTTTCGTATGCCTGCCTGAACGCCTTCCAGGTCTCGTTCACGCGCTGTTCCAGCTTGCCGATCATCGATTCAGCCTCCATTGCCCGTGGCCTCGCGGCACGGCCGGACGGGTTACAGGCGGCCTGCGAGAAGCGCCGGGAGGTACACGAAGGGCTGAAGGAGGCTCGGCTTCCAGCCCGTGGCCTCCTGTATGAACCCACCCTTATCGGCGCGTCCCTTCCGCCAGAGCTTGTCCTCGACCGGGAGCGACAGCCAGTTGAGACGCTCGCCAGTGTTCGGATTCTCCGGCCAGGTGTAGCACGAGAGAAAATCCGGGATGACCTCGCCGGTCGGCAGCTGGTGGTGGGCCTGGAATGGCATCCGCTCGAACTTGGAGTGGCCAGGGCTATCCACGAACCAGTAGATGGGCACGAGCCCGTCCGGGTGCTCCGGACCGACCCGTTTAGCCCACCTGCGTAGTAGCGAGTCCGCGTCGATCTCCTCCGGATCGAAGGAGTCGCTGATCGGATCGAGCTTCACCTCCCAGATGGTCACGAGTGGACCGTCCCATCGGTAGTCGCTCTTGAGGCTCCGCGTCCGCCATAGATTAGGCGAGGACGATGTCGTCTGCTGTGCAGTCATTCGATTCTCCTTAGCGGGACGATCCCGCTCACCGGAAGTCCTCCTCCTTGATTCCGTAGAGGTTTCGCTGGCAGCCCGGGCAGTGCACGGCGGCCTTCATCGTCGCGGGCACGCGATGCTGGGCGAGCTCCGGATCGTGGATGGGGCAGAACAAATGGGAGCGGCCGCTGTCGAGGGTGAATCGCCGTCGGCAGAACTCGTCATTGCAGAACGCGCCGGTGACCAGGCCGCCGCAACCGTTGCAGAACTCGGAGAAGAACCACGGCTCGAGCGTGGGCGCGCCCGACGGCGAGGACATGCGTAACCAGAGCTTCCCGGCAGGGAGACTCCATTCTCCGATCCGGCGACGAGGGAGTCAACGGCGGGCAAGGCTGGCCACCCCACATTTCACGCACCCCTGGGCCTTCGCCAGCTTGTAGGTCCGGAAGTCCGGCGGCACCTGCGGGTTGTCAAGGCCAGGGTCGTGCAGCGGGCACGCCATCCGCGAGTAGCCGGGCTGCGGGAAGAAGCGATTGCCGCAGCCGGCGGCCGAGCAGGTCACCGCCGTCTGGGCCCAATCGCACCGCGGGCAAGCGATCGGCTCGGCGGTCGGCGGCGGCAGGTCAGCGTCGGCGGGGATGCCCATCACGACTGAGCAGAATCGTCCGCGGCTGGCGCCGCGGCGCCCGATTCGATTGCTTTGGGCTCTGAGGGCGGACTTTCGGGAACGAGGAGCGATGCGATCTCCCTCAGGATCGAGGCGGTCAAAGCCTGCGGAAAACCTGCAGCCGCACAAAACTGGAAGGCTGCCGCGGCGATCTCTTTCGTGGCAGGTCTAGGTGTCGGAATACCAGATTCTTCCGTCACGTTGAGCGCTGCCTGGATAACTCGCGCCACGAACTGCGTCGTCGCGAACCCAAGTGACTCACCACGCTGAATCGCCGGAATCGTGCTCACGCGCGAAATCTGCAAGATCTCCTCGAGGATGTCATGGTCCGACCGATCTGGCCGCACGCTTCTTTTCACCGTGGAGGCTAGGATCGCCCTGAGCTCCTCCTCCAGCTTCGGCCACCACATCTCGAATACACGATCAAGGGTTCTCTCATCCAGCCGCGCCTCGGCGCCACCCTCGTTGATCGCTGCGACAAGTCGCTTGAAGTCATCTCTGGCGAACGTCGTTGCCTGGAAGCTCGCCAGCGGTCCCTTGATCTCGCTCGGCGCGAGGTCGAATAGCACCGGGCAGACCTTTGCTCTCCCGACACTCTTAGAGAGCGCGCCAGCCTCGAATAGAAGCCATCGGCTCTCGGTGTTCTCCCTCGTAATGCAGAGGATGCCCATGCTGCACGCTTCTAGCTCCTTCGCGATCTCAGACTCCCACCTGGCACCCTTCTCGATATCCTCAGGAGTGAAATATGGCCTGACGGACTGGAGCACCGACGGCAGCCAGTCCCGCAGCGCCCCAGCCAATCTGCGGCTGAGCTCACCGCTCCAGCTGATGAACACCTTGATTGCCATCACTCGCCGCCCTTTCGCTCAGGAGCTCTTCCTCGCCACTGCTTCTCCGGCGACCGCGGAAACCGGATCCGCACTGTCAGCTTGTCGGGCTGGGGGTCCGAGATCATCAGGATGCCGTCGATGACCGGCTCGATCTTCGCGACCGAGGCGGGTGGGTCAGGTAGGGTTGGGCTGGGGGGCTTCAGCTTCCGGGGGCGCCGCGTGCGCTTCACCATTCGGCGGCCGGCTTCATCATCGCGGCGGTCAGCTCTTCGACGAGATCGGTGGCCTGCTGGCGGAACCGCTGGATCGTTTTCTTGAATCCTACCGTGAAGGCGCGCTCGTCTTCTAGCGGGGCACTCCAATGCCCATTGTCGAAGGCGAAATCCGTCAGGGAGTAGCGGAACCGGCCCTCCTTCACCTCGATCGTGAGGGTGTGATCGAACCACGCTGCCGCGCCCATGTAGGAGTTCGGAAGGCTGCCCTTGGCGATGATCCGGCCCGTATCCTTGTCGGCGAGCTGAATGACATCCTTCGCGGAGGCGTAGGTGGTAGCAATCCATGCGTGCGCGCGGGCGTATAGTTCGTCGGCCGCAACGCCCTCGACGGTGACCACGCCCTGGAGCGTGTACTTCCCGGTCTGTTCGTCCCGCGGGAAGCCCTCCATCTTGTTCGCCGGCGCCGCGGCCAACGCGGGAAGCCCTGCCGCCAGCAGCACGACTCCGATCCGTCGTTTCATCCCTACGTCCTACCGCGGCGCCGTGAACCTTGGCTCGGCGCCGCCTGTTGATGGCGTCCGGGACAGCAGCTCGCGGATCTGCTCGAGCTCGCGGAGCTGACGCTTGGAGTAGTACCAGATCCTGCCAAGAGCGACGAGTGCGTAGAGCGCCAGGAATGCGCCTACAGCCATCATGAACACGAACAGCAGGCTGAATGCTTCACCGATCGCGCTGTAGTCCTCGGCTGTCATCCCGATCCCCTCCTGGGGCGCGCTACCGTGAGAGTGGAGGGCGATCCGCGATCCCGCCGCGGCTATCGCTGCGCGTGGCCGCGCCGATCTCACGGCCGCACTCGCGGCACACGGAGGCTGACTGCCACGCCCAGCCGTGACAGTGCGGGCAGGCCCGGAAGTTGCTCCGGCTGGCGAGGTAGAACAATGCGCACGGCCCGAAGAGCAGCCCGGCGAGGAAGCCGTTCCAGGCAGGATGCCCGCGGTCGCGCGCCAGGGCCATGCCGATGGCTGGCCAGAGAACCCAGGTGAATGCAATCAGGTCGATCACTCCGACTACCTCCTGACCTTCCGCCCGCTCGCGGTATCTTCCGGCCAACCATTCCTCTATAGGGCCGTCGCTAGGGCTGCGCCAGCTTCGCAAGGTTTACGACCAGGTTGTACGCGAACCAGCCGTCGCCAGTCTCGAAGGTCTGCGGCTTCGCGCTCTGAGCGTCGCGTACCACTCCAATCCCGTCAGAATACGGAGTGAAGCTGACGACCTTCGCGTAGGGAACGCGGAAGATCTTCGATGATCCATGGAAATAGAGATGCTTGGTCGTGACCCCGAGCGGGCCAGAATCGGTCAGCCTCGTCTCGGTCGTCACGACGGGATTCGCCTTGAACGCGCCCACGCGGTAGTAGACGCCCTTCATCACCCGGAGGCTCACGCCATGAGATCCGCCCACGTAGGCCCGACTGGAATGCTCGGTGTAGTACGAGACGTGTGGGAATACCCAGACTAACTTCTCCGAGCGTTGCAGATTGAACGGCCAGGGCTGCTGCGGGGGAGGGAGTTCCGGAAGGTTGCCCTCGAGAACGTCTCGGAGGATTGCTGCGTGCGCAACCCGAGTCAGGGTCTCCTCTTGAGCCAGATCCCCTGCGCTGAGGCCGAGACGGTTCATCAATCCAACGAGGGCTGCGTCTTCGTCTTTGGAGAGAAGTTGGTCCTCAAGGAAGCTGTCGGCGGCTCCGCACCAGCCGGCGATCCTCGCCCGGCGTTGTTCATCCTCGGTCACATGCCCTTCTCTTGCAAGGCGATCGAGATACTCGGGGAGGCGGTCGAGGTTCGTTCCAGTCCGCGAGGCAGCCACGATTGCTCCCCGCATCATGTCGAGGTTTGTCGCGTGCGTTGCCGCGCACTCTTTGTGGAGGGATCGGAGCAGGCCGGCGTCGTTGCCGCAGTGTTTGCATTTTCCCATCGGTCGCTCACCATGCGCCTTCGATTGATGCCCCCACCGCCAGGTGACGCGCCCGATCAGATGGGCGCCGCCCTTTCCGCCAACTGAGAGTGCCGGGTGTCCCGTCGCCCAGCGCTCCGGCACACCAACGAAGCCTTCCACTTCTCGCAACCGTCGTAGGCGACACGGGGTCGCGCCACCGTCGCCGGAGCGCGCGAGGGATTCATCGCCTGGCCGACCGTCGAGGCCCCCTGCTGCGGCCGCTAGGCGCAGGCATGGACACCGGGTCACGCCGTGCGGGTCATTTATATCACCGACGTGCACGCCGGGCGGAACGGCCGGGGGATGGCGTGGCGTACACGGACCCGCCGGCCGGGCCTCCGCCTCCAATCGCCGCGGCAAGCCGATCCGCGTGCCAGGCGGCACCCCACAGCGGGCGGGATGCTGCGATCTGTAGCCGCTCTGAATTCCCAGCCGTTCCAACAACCTCAACAGGTGAGCGGTTTACACCGACTGCCCGGATCGTTATAGTAGCAAGACTTTTCCCGGGAGACCCCACGTGATCAAGCGGATCGGGATCTTGTACGGCATGGAGCGAAGCTTCCCGCCGGCGCTCGCGGAGACGATCCGCCGTCGCGGCGAGGGACGGGTCACCGCGGAGCCGGTCCAGGTCGGCGCCATCCGCCAGGACCAGCGGCCGCCGTACGACCTGATCGTCGATCGCATCAGCCACGAGGTGCCGTTCTACCGGACCTATCTCAAGACGGCCGCAGCGCAAGGGGTGCAGGTCGTCAACAACCCGTTCTGGTGGAGCGCGGACGACAAGTTCCTCGACAACGTCATCGCCAGGGCCGCCGGCGTCGCCGTTCCCAAGACGGTGCTCCTCCCCCACAAGTCGCACCCGCCGAACACCACGGACCAGTCGTTCAGCAACCTTGCCTGGCCCCTCGACTGGGAGGGGGTGTTCGCTCACCTCGGCTTCCCGATCTTCATGAAGCCGGCGGACGGCGGCGGCTGGCGGGACGTCTACAAGGTGAACGACCCGGCCGAGTTCTTCCAGGCGTACGACCGGACCGGGACGAGCTGCATGATGGCGCAGGAGGCGATCGAGTTCACCGACTACTACCGTTGCTACGTCCTCGGGCGGGAGCGCGTGCGGATGATGCGCTACGACCCGAAGGCGCCGCCCGAGCGCCGCTACGTCCTGGACGCGCCGCCGGCCGACCCCGCGCTGCTCGCCCGGGTCGAGCGCGACGCGCTGGCTCTCTGCCGGGCGCTCGGGTACGACTTCAACACGGTCGAGTTCGCGGTGCGCGACGGCGTGCCGCTTGCCATCGACTTCATGAACCCGGCGCCCGACTGCGACCTCCCCTCGGTCGGCCCGGCGAACTTCGAGTGGGTCCTGAACCACGCGACCGAGTTCCTCATCGACCGGGTGCAGCGCCCGCGCCCGCTCGAGCTGACCGGCGCCTGGCCCGCCTCCCGCGTCGTCGCCTCCGGGCAGTAGGCTCCGATGGCGCAGCGCCCGAGCCTCACCATCGGGATCGAGGAGGAGTTCCAGGTCGTCGACCCCGACACCCGCGAGCTGCGCTCCCACGTCGCCGAGATCTTCGAGAAGGGGCGCACGGCGCTGCCGGACCGGATGAAGCCGGAGCTGCACCAGCCGGTCGTCGAGATCGCCACCGAGATCTGCCCCGATATCGAGTCGGCCCGCCGCGACGTGACCCTGACCCGCTCGTACCTGGCGCGGCTGGCGCGCGAGAACGGCCTGCGCATCGCCGCCGCCGGCACGCACCCGTTCTCCCACTGGGCCCAGGTTGGGATCACCGGGGGGAATCCGCGCTACGACAAGCTGATCGCCGACCTGCAGATGGTGGCGCGGGCGAACCTGATCTTCGGGCTGCACGTGCACGTCGGGGTCGAGGACCGGGAAGCGCAGATCCGGATCATGAACGCGGTCCGCTACTTCCTGCCGCACGTGCTGGCGCTGTCGGTCAACTCCCCCTTCTGGCTCGGACGCGACACGGGGTGGAAATCGTACCGCTGCAAGGTGTTCGACAAGTTTCCGCGCACCAACATGCCGGATTTCTTCTCGTCGTATGGGGAGTTCCAGCAGTACGTCGATCTCCTGGTGCGCACCGGCTGCATCCTCGACGGACGCCAGATCTGGTGGGACGTGCGCCCCCACCCGATCTACGCCACGCTCGAGTACCGGATCTGCGACATCCCGATGCGGGTCGAGGAGACGATCGCAATCGCGGCGCTCTTCCAGGCGCTGACCGCGAAGCTGTGGCTGCTGGGGAAGCGCAACCTGACCTTCCGCTCCTACCGGCGCTCGCTGGTGATGGAGAACAAGCTGCGCGCGGCGCGCTGGGGGACGGCGGGAAAGCTGATCGACTTCGGCAAGGAAGAGGAGGTGCCGGTCGCTTCGCTTATCGAGGAGCTGCTGGAGTTCATCGACGAGGTGGTGGACGAGCTGGGGTCGCGCTCGGCGGTCGAGGACGCGCTCAAGATCGTCGCGCGCGGCTGCGGCGCGGACCGGCAACTCGCGGTCTATCAGGCGACCGGCGGGGATCTCCGCCAGGTCGTCGACTTCGTGGTGCGGGAGACTGAAATGGGGCTCGATCTCGGTAAGGCGGCTGAGGGCGGGGTGAACGGATGACGCAGCGCGATCTGGCAGCGGTGACCTACGATCCCGATTTCCTCCCGGGCGCGCGCAGCGCCGTGTTCACCTGCCTGCGAGTGCAGCCGGGGGAGCGCGTGGTGCTGATCACCGACGAGTCGGCCTTGTCGATCGGCGCCGCGCTGCGCGAGCAGTTCGTCGCCGCCGGCGCGGACCTGGCCACCTTCGTCCTCGAGGACCTGGCTGCGCGGCCGCTCACCTCGCTGCCGGAGCCGATTGCAGCCGCGCTCGCTTCGGCGTCGGTCTCCTGCTTCGCCGCGGCCGCGCAGCAGGGGGAGCTGCAGGCGCGGATCGCCATGACGACGATCGTCAATGCGCACGGGATCCGGCATGGCCACATGGTGAACATCACGCCACGCATCATGTGCGAGGGGATGCGGGCCGACTTCAGTCAGGTCGAGGCGCTCTCCAAGTGGGTCTTCGGCCGGGTGGCGGGCGCCAAGGAGCTGACCGCCTCCACCCCGGGCGGGACCTCGATCCGCGCCGTCTTCTCCCCGGACATCCGCTGGCTCAAGACGTCGGGGATCATCAGCCCGGCCAAGTGGGGGAATCTCCCCGGCGGCGAGGTGCTCACCTCGCCCGCCCGCGTCGACGGCGTCTACGTGGTGGACGGGGTGCTGGGCGACTGGCTGGCGCCGAAGTACGGCGACATGCAGGATTTCCCGCTCCAGGTCGAGATCGAGGACTCGCGCATCCGCAAGGTAAGCTGCGACCGGCGGGAAATCGTCGAGGACTTCCTCGCCTACACGGCGGCCGACGAGAACTCGAACCGGGTCGGGGAGCTGGCGCTCGGGACCAACCTGGCGGTGGACCACATCATCGGCCAGATCCTGCAGGACGAGAAGATCCCCGGCCTGCACCTGGCGTTCGGGCATCCATACAGCGAGCACACCGGCGCAAACTGGCGCTCCTCGACGCACATCGACATCGTCGGCCGGCGCTTCGACGTCGAGGTCGACGGCGTGCCGCTGATGCGCGACAGCAGTTTCCTGGTGGACCGGGCCGTGCTGCAGTAGAACGATGGATCTCCGCCTGCGCTCCGTCTTCAACGCGAATTTCTCGGAGGAGCTGTACGCGCGGATGTCCGGCCTGATGGACCGGCGGCTCGAGACCCCGCGCTTCGAGTTCCGGCTGGCCGAGTCGCCGCTCTTCCTGCCCGCCGACCTGCGCGCCCGCTGCGAGCGCGCTGCCCTCGAGATCGCGGCGCAGCTCGAGCGGCCCGAGGTGCTGGCCGCCTGCCGCCCGGCGGTCCCCGCGCGCTACGACGTCCCGCGCATCGATCCCCTACCGCACTTCCTGGCGATCGACCTGGCGATCGTCCGCGGCCCCGACGGCACGCTCGAGCCCAAGCTGATCGAGCTGCAGGCGTTTGCCTCGCTCTATGGCATGCAGTTCGTGCAGAGCGGCATCTGGGGCGAGGTGCTGGCGGGGATCCCCGGCATGCCGGCGCAGTGGACGGCGCAGTTCTCGGGGCTCGACGCCGCGACCTACATCGACCTGCTGCGGCGCACCGTGCTCGCGGACGCGCGCCCCGAGGAGGTGATCCTCCTCGACCTCGACCCGGCCACCCAGAAGACGCGGCCCGACTTCCATGCGACGGCGCGGCTACTCGGCGTGCGTTCGGTCTGCGTCACCGAGCTGACGCGCGAGGGGAGGTTGCTCCTGGCGCCGCGCAACGGCCGCCGGGTCCCGGTGCGACGCATCCTGCACCGCGTGGTGTTCGACGAGCTGGAGCGACGGCAGGTGCCGATGTGCTTCGACTATCGCGACGACCTCGATGTGCGCTGGGTCGCGCACCCGAACTGGTACTGGATCTGGTCGAAGTTCACGCTGCCGTTCATCCACCACCCCGCGGCGCCGCGCACGCTGCGGCTCGACCAGGTCACCGACTGGCCGGACGACCCCTCGCGCTTCATCCTGAAGCCCATCTTCTCCTACGCGGGGCAGGGGGTGGTCGTGGACGTCGACCGCGCGGCGCTCGACGCCATCCCCGAGAGCGAGCGCGCCGGCTGGCTGCTGCAGGAGAAGGTCGAATACGCCCCGGCGCTCATCGCCCCGGACGGCTCCGGCGTGAAGGCGGAGATCCGGATGCTGTTCCTCCGCCCCGAGGACGCCAACCACCTCACCCTGGCGATCAACCTGGTGCGCCTGTCGCGCGGGAAGATGCACGGGGTCGACCACAACAAGGGGTTGCGCTGGGTCGGCTCCTCCGTGGCGATCTGGCCGCGCCAGGATAATTCGTGACGCAGTAGTCCCGCCGCGCGCATTTCGACTATCCTCGGCGCATGCGCGAGCCGGTTCTTGCCTGGCGACCCCTCCTCCGCCTGCGCCGTCGCACCCTCCAGTTCCTCTTCCGCCTGCGGCAGCTGTCGCGGCTCGACGACAAGACCTGGTTCGTGGTCCTGGTCGTGGGGGTCGGGGTCGGGGCGGCGCTGGTGTCCCGGGTCCTGGGGCTCGCCGCGAGCGGGGTGCAGGTCCTGGCGCTCGGCCACGGCGAGGATCTGCTGTCGCTGGTGCGCGATCTTCCCCCCCTCTGGTGCGTGGCCGTCCCCGCCCTCGGAGGGCTCGCCTTCACCCTCATCGTGCGCCTGGCGCCGCGCCGGACGGTGGGAGAGGGGCTGCCGGAGATCATGGAGGCGGTCTCGCTCAAGGGTTCCGGGACGCTGCGACTGAGCGCGGTGCTCCCTCGCTCCCTCGCCTCCATCGTGCTGAGCGGCGCCGGCGGCTCGGTCGGCCGCGAGGGGCCGCTGGTGCAGGCGGCCGCCGCGTTCGCCTCGGCGCTGGGGCGAGCGGTGAAGATGCCCGGGCATCGCCTGCGGGTGCTGGTCGGGTGTGGGGTGGCGGCCGGGATGGCGGCGAACTACAACGCCCCGGTAGGCGCGGCGTTCTTCGCCATGGAGGTGATCTTCGGGAACTTCGCGCTCGACGTGTTCGGGCCGCTCGTGGTCGCCTCCGCCGTCGCGACGCTGGTCTCGCACCCCACCACCATGGACCAGCCGCTGTTCGTGCTCTCGGAGGCGGGGCTGCGCAGCGGCTGGGAGCTGCCCGCGTTCCTGCTGATCGGAGCGGTGGGGGCGATCGCCACCCAGGCGCTCACCCGGACGCTCACCGTCGTCGAGTCGGGGTTCCAGCGGCTGCGCATCCCCGCGTGGCTGCGCGTGGCGTGCGGCGGAGCGGGGGTGGGCGCGCTGGCGCTGGCGATCCCGGAGGTGTGGGGGAACGGCAAGCCGGCGGTGGACGAGGTGCTCGGCGGTGCGCTCGGCGTGCGGCTGCTCCTGCTGCTGTTCGCGGCGAAGGTGCTGGCGACTGCGCTGACGCTCGGGTCGGGGGGGGCCGGAGGGATCTTCACGCCGGCGTTGCTCGGCGGGGCGTCGCTCGGGTCGGCCGCCGGGATCGGACTCGCGCTCCTTGCCCCGGCGCTTATCGGCGCCCCGTCGGGGTACGCCGCAGCCGGGATGGCCGGGGCGCTGGCGGCGCTGACCCACGCGCCCATGACCGGGCTGCTGATCGTCTTCGACCTGACGCGCGACTACGGACTGCTGCTGCCGCTGATGCTGGCGAGCGTCGCGGGCGCGGTGGTGGCCGGCCGGCTCGAACCGCGCTCGGTCTATGCCGAGCGGCTGCGCCGCCGCGGCGTCGATCTCGACATGGCATTCGAAGATCTGGCGCTCGGTTCGCTGCGCGCCTCCGACCTGATGCGGGCCTCGGTGCCGACGGTGGACGGGTCGGAGACGATCACGGAGCTGCTGCACCGCTTCTCCGAGGTCCACGAGAATCAGGTGATCGTGGTGGACGGCGAAGGGAAGTCGACCGGCGTGATCGACCTGAGGGACGTGGTGGACTACTCCGGCGATCTCGCCGCGGGGCAGATCCTCCTCGCCTGCGACCTGGCGCGCTACGTCGCGCCGCTGACGCTCACCGCCCCGCTCTCGGATGCGATGGAGAGGGTATGGCGGGAAGACTCCGCGATGCTGCCGGTGGTGGACCCGGCCCGCGGCGGAAAGCTCGTGGGGGGGCTGGCGCGCAAGGATCTGCTGAACGCCTTCGACCGGGAGATGCTGCGCAAGCGACTGCTGCTCACCCGCTACCTCGCCTCGCGCGGCGACGCCGGACCCGCCGAGGCGAGGCCGTCGGAGGAGTACGTGCTGATCGAGCGCGCCGTGCCGGAGCGGCTCGCGGGAAAGAGCCTCGCCGATCTCGACCTGCCGGCGGGACGGCGCGTGCTGGTGGTGGCGCTGCGGCGCGGCGAGGGGGACCAGGCGCGGGAGACGATGCCGCCGCCGGCCGACCTGCCGCTGGCTGCCGGGGACCGGCTGGTGCTGCTCGGCAACCGCCGGGAGGTGGACGGGTTCGACCTGTGACTGCCGCCAGGTGGAGTCAGGCGCGCGGGACGATCCGCTCGAGCCCGTCGAGGTAGGGACGCAGCGCCTCCGGCACCCGCACGCTGCCGTCGGGCTCCTGGAAGTTCTCGAGGATCGCGACGAAGGTGCGTCCCACCGCCAGCCCCGAGCCGTTCAGGGTGTGCACGTGGCGCGCCTTCGCCCCCTTCTCCGGGCGGTAGCGGATCCCGGCGCGGCGCGCCTGGAAATCCTCGAAGTTCGAGCAGGAGGAGATCTCGCGGTAGGTCCGCTGTGTCGGCAGCCATACCTCAAGGTCGTACGTCTTCGCCGCCGAGAACCCCAGATCACCCGTGCACAACGACACGACCCGGTAGGCGAGCCCCAGCCGGCGCAGGATCGCCTCGGCATCCGAGGTCAGCGTCTCGAGCTCGGCGTAGGAGGTCTCGGGGGAGGCATATTTCACGAGCTCCACCTTGTGGAACTGGTGCTGACGGATGAGACCGCGCGTGTCCTTGCCGTAGGAGCCTGCCTCGGAACGGAAGCAGGGGGTGAGCGCCACGAACTTCTTCGGGAGAGCTCCGGGCTCCAGGATCTCGTCGCGGTGGAGGTTCGTGACCGGCACCTCGGCGGTCGGGATCAGGAAATAGTCGGTGTCCGCGACCCGGAACAGGTCGGCCTCGAACTTCGGCAACTGTCCGGTGGCGGTCATCGCGGCCCGGTTGACCATGAGGGGCGGCGACACCTCGAGATAGCCGTGCTCCCGCGTGTGCACGTCGAGCATGAACTGGCCGAGCGCGCGCTCGAGCCGGGCCCCCTGGCCGAGGGTCACCGCGAAGCGCGCGCCGCTCATGCGCGCCGCCCGCTCGAAATCGAGGATCCCCAGGGCCTCGCCGATCTCGACATGATCCTTCGGGGTGAAGGCGAAGTCCGGCGGCTCCCCCCAGAGCCGCGCCACGGGATTGGCGCTCGCGTCGGCGCCCACCGGGACGGAGGCGTGCGGTCGATTCGGGATTCCGAGGAGGAGGTCGCGCGCCTCCATCTCGACCCGGGCGACCTGGTCGTCGACCTGCTTGATGGCGTCCGAGAGCGCCTTCATCTCCGCGATCCGCGCGGCCGCGTCGGTCCCGTCCTTGCGCATCCGGGCGATCTCGTCCGAGGCGAGGTTCTTCCGCTGCTTCATCCCCTCGCCGTCCTGGAGGAGCTGGCGACGGCGGGCATCGACGGCGAGGAAGCGCTCGAGCGGCTCCGCGGAGGCGCCGCGGTCGCGCAACGCGGCGCGCACGGCATCGATGTTCTCGCGTACGACGGCGGGATCGAGCATTCGGGGGGGTCCTTGCGAATCGCCGCGTGAGTCTAGTCAACGAATCCTGGGGAGTCAAACGCATGGCATCCGTTTCGGCCGCGACCTATCTTCTGGCGCAGCCGGAACGCCGGGTCACGCGCATCCGGATGCTATACTCGGCGTCCCGTCGTCCTCGCACGCCGAGCATGAGGTCCATTCGATGAGCCAGGTCGCCAAGGCCGTCTTCCCCGCCGCCGGGCTAGGCACCCGCTTCCTCCCCGCCACCAAGGCGCAGCCGAAGGAGATGCTGCCGCTCGTCGACAAACCCGCGATCCAGTACGTCATCGAGGAGGCGGTCGAGTCCGGGATCCGCGACGTGATCATCGTCACCGGACGCGGCAAGAACGCCATCGAGGACCACTTCGACCGCTCGATCGAGCTGGAGCTGACGCTCGAGGCGCGCGGCAAGACGGAACAGCTCGAGGAGATCCGGCGGATCTCCGACCTGATCGACCTGTGCTACGTCCGCCAGAAGGAAGCACTCGGGCTCGGCCACGCCATCCTCGTCACCAAGGATGTCGTCGGCCACGAGCCGTTCGCGGTACTGCTGGGGGACGACATCGTCGACAGCCGGGTTCCGTGCCTCAAGCAGCTGCTCCAGGTGCACGCCGCACGCGGCGCCTCCGTCGTCGCGGTCGAGCGAGTGGCGCCCGAGCGGACGCGCGACTACGGCGTGATCGACGGCACCTCCCTCGGTGGCGGCCTCCATCAGGTGAACGACCTGGTGGAGAAGCCGGAGCCGTCCAAGGCCCCTTCGAACCTGGCGATCATCGGGCGCTACGTCCTGATGCCGGAGGTGTTCGCGGAACTGGCGCGGACCGGGGCGGATGCCAAGGGGGAGATCCAGCTGACCAACGGCCTCAAGGGTCTGCTCGCGCGCCAGCCGATCTTCGCACTCGAGTTCGAGGGGAAGAGGTTCGACACGGGGAGCAAGATCGGGTTCCTCAAGGCCACGGTGGAGCTGGCCCTCAAGCGCGCCGACCTGGGGAAGGAGTTTCGCGACTACCTGGTGTCGCTGAATCTGTCGGGCCGGGACTGACCTCAGTCGCGCTTCCTGCCTCGCGATCCCTTGGACGAACTGGCCGTCTTCGCCGGCGCCTTGTCCTCGCGAGCCGGCTTGCTTTCCTTCACCTCCGCCTCACCGCGGCTCTTCTCCTCGCGGTTCCCCTTCGCCTCGCCGCCGGACTTGTCCTCCCCACTCTCCCCCTTCGCCGTGTCGCTCCCCTTCGCGGTTTCCGGGCTGGTCTTCCCCTTGCGAGCGTAGTCCGTGATGTACCAGCCGGTCCCCTTGAACTGGATTGCCGGAGCGGAGAGCAGCCGCTTGGCGGCACTGCCGCATTTCGGGCAAGGGGCCGGGCGGCTGACCGAGGACTTCTGGATCTTCTCGAACCGATGTTCGCAGACGGAACAACGGTACTCGAATATGGGCACGGCAACCTCCGGCACGTCGCGAGGGGATCGGAGAGCGGTCAAGAAGCCACTTCTAGCGTAATCTAAGGGCGGGTGCGCGGCGGGGTCAAGCGCCGGCGACCCAGCGGCCAGGGCGGCGCCGCAAGCGGGGGGGGCGTGGACAGGTTCCGGGTGCAGGGAGGACGAACGCTGGCCGGCCGGGTGACGGTGGGGGGCGCCAAGAACGCCGCGCTGCCGGCGATGGTGGCGGCCCTGCTGACAGACGAGCCGCTGCGACTGCGGCGCGTGCCGGCGGTCCGCGACGTCCGTACCATGGCCCGCCTGCTCGAGCGGCTGGGGGCGGCCGACACGGTCCTCCAGGGGGATCAGTTCACCGCCCGGGTGTGCGAGATCACGAACCCGGAGGCGAGCTACGAGCTGGTGAAGACGATGCGCGCCTCCGTGCTGGTGCTCGGGCCGCTCCTCGCGCGGGCGGGACGCGCGCGCGTCTCGCTCCCGGGCGGCTGTGCGATCGGGGAGCGCCCCGTGGAGCAGCACGTCGAGGGGTTGCGGCGCCTCGGCGCGCGCGTCGAGATCGAGCACGGCTACCTGGTCGCGGCGGCCGGGCGGCTCCAGGGGGCCGAGTTCAGCTTCGCGATGGAGACCGTGACCGGCACGGAGAACCTGATGATGGCCGCCGCCCTGGCGCGCGGCACCACCGTGCTCAACGGCTGCGCCCGAGAACCGGAAGTGGTCGATCTGGCGCACCTCCTGCGGCAGATGGGGGCCCGGCTCGAAGGGGAGGGAACCGGTACCATCCGTATCGAGGGGGTCGAGCGCCTGCACGGCGCGGACCACACCCTGGTGCCCGACCGGATCGAGGCGGGGACCTTCGTCCTCGCCGCGGCGATCGCCGGCAGCGATGTGGAGGTGGAGGGGTGCCGCCCGGAACACCTCGGCGCGCTGATCGAGCGGCTCCAGGAGATGGGAGCGCGGCTCGAGGTGGCGGGTCAGACGATACGTGTGCTGCGGTCGGTGGGGCTCCTGGCCCGGGATATCCGGACCGCACCGTACCCCGGGTTTCCGACGGATCTGCAGGCGCAGTTCATGAGCCTGGCGACTCAGGTCGAGGGGACGTCGGTCATCCACGAGGCGATCTTCGAGAACCGGTTCATGCACGTGGCGGAACTGCGGCGGATGGGGGCCGACATCCACGCCGAGGGGCGCACCGCCGTGGTTCGTGGCCCCGCGCGCCTCTCCGGCGCGCAGGTGATGGCGACGGACCTGAGGGCCTCGGCCTGCCTTCTGCTGGCGGCGCTGGTCGCCGAGGGGACCACCGTGATCGACCGCGTGTACCATATCGATCGAGGGTACGAGAAGATCGAGGCGAAGCTCGGCGCTCTGGGCGCATCAATCGAGCGGGTCGCGGCCTGAGTTCCGTTCCTGGGAGGGGTTGATGGGCTGCCTATTCTGTGACATCGCCAGCGGCAAGATCCCGTCGCGGCGGGTGCACGACGACGAGCAGTGCGTGGCCTTCGAGGATATCCAGCCGCAGGCCCCGACGCACCTGCTCGTCGTGCCCCGCGAGCACCTGGCGACGCTGAACGACACGAGCGAGCAGCACGAGGCGCTCCTCGGGCATCTGGTGCGGGTGGCGGGCGACCTGGCGCGGACGCGCGGGCTCGCCGAGGGCGGTTACCGCCTCGTCGTCAATTGCGGCGAGGGGGCCGGGCAGTCGGTCTTCCATCTGCACCTGCACCTGCTCGGGGGCCGGCGCCTCGGATGGCCACCGGGATGAGCCCTCCGGCAGCGAGCAGCGTCCTGCGTCAGGCGCGCCTCCGCACCTCGGTGCCGGAGCATACGGGGCTCTTCCGCCTGCATCCGACGCTGCGGCGGGACGTGGTGGTGGCCGCCTGCGTGGGGGGCATTGCGTGTCTGGGCACCGCGCTGCTCTCGCTCCATTTCCGCCCGCAGTCGCACTCTGCCGCCACCCTCGCCCTGCTCCTGCTGCTCGAGATCGCGGTCCTGCTGGCCGCCTCAGGGGTGACGCTGTGGTCGCTCGGGCTTGCCGTGCAGGCGGATCCGGTCGGGGTGCGCCAGTTCAACCTGCTGATGCCGGAGAGAGATTCTGGGTCGGTCCGCTGGGAGGATCTGGCACGCGTGGAGCCGGGCGGATGGGTGCTGGGCTGGCTGGGGCGGTACCCGCGCGAGCGGCTCTGCTTTACGCTGAAGGATGGCCGGCGGTTGACGCTGCCGCCGCTCGAGGCTCAGGAGATCCTGGCCGAGATCTGCCGTCGTCGACTCAAGACGACGGAGCGGTGAAAGGGCGTCAGTGGTCGGTTTTCAGGTCGCGGGCGGATGCCTTGATGATGAACACCTCGGTGTGTCCGTCCTCGTGGCGGCGCTCGACTCGATGCAGCAGGACGCGGCGGTTGTTCTGGATCGCCACCATCGACTCGACCTTGACGTCGTCCTTCTTCCCCCGCTTCCGGCGCTCGGACAGGGGAATCATCTTCCAGTCACCAACCTTCATGGTGCCTCCGGCCCGCCGTGAGTCTGGCTGTCGCAAAGTGGTCAGGATCTGATGCGGGTTCCCACACCCGAGTCAATTCTGGGTAAAGCTTAGGTCGGTTCGCGGTCGGAAGCAAGCGCAAACTTCTGCAACAAGTTGCGTGGGTATTGTCGGGACCCTGGACGCGGGCCGTCCCCCCCCGACGAGGCTCGAATTCCCCGGCGGAGCGCCCGGATCCACCGGCCTCCCGCTCTGTTCGGGGGGGGGCGCCGAATGCTATCCTCCCCTCGACTCTAGCCGCCCGGAGGGCCTTCAACCATGGACCGACCCGTCATCGTTGCCGCCGTGCGCACCCCGATTGGCCGATTTCTGGGGACGCTGAAGGATGTCCCCGCCGTACGGCTTGGAGCGACCGTGGTCGCCGAGGCGATCCGGCGCGCCGAGCTGAAACCCGCCGAGGTCGACGAGGTGATCCTCGGGAATGTCGTCGGGGCGGGGCTCGGTCAGAACCCGGCGCGCCAAGCGGCGCTGTTCGGAGGGCTTCCCGATACCGTCGCGGCGCTGACCGTGAACAAGGTCTGCGGGTCGGGGCTCAAGGCGGTGGTGCTGGCGTCCCAGGCGGTCGCGCTTGGGGATGCCCGCTTCGTCGTCGCGGGGGGAATGGAGTCGATGTCGAACGCCCCCTACCTCCTGAAGGGGGCCCGCGAGGGGCTGCGCATGGGAAACGGCCAGCTCCTCGACTCGATGATCCACGACGGGCTCTGGGATGCCTACGACGACTGCCATATGGGGATGACCGGAGAAGTGGTCGCGAGGGAGTACCAGATCTCGCGTCAGGCACAGGACGAGTGGGCGTACGGCAGCCACCGCAAGGCGATTGCCGCGATCGATGCCGGCAAGTTCAAGCGCGAGATCGTGGCCGTCGAGATCCCGCAGAAGAAAGGTGATCCGATCCGCTTCGAGGTGGACGAGGGGCCGCGGCGCGACACGACCTTTGAAGCGCTGAGCAAGCTGCGCCCGGCCTTCCAGAAGGACGGCACCGTCACCGCGGGGAACGCGCCCGGCGTGAACGACGGCGCGGCGGCGGTGGTGGTGACCTCCGAGGCGGAGGCGAAGCGGCGGGGATTGCAGCCGCTCGCCCGGATCGTCGCCTATGCGACGTCGGGGATCGCCCCGCGCCTGGTGATGATGGCTCCCCAGCGTGCGGTGGAGTCGGTGCTGCAGAAGACCGGCTGGGCGAAGGACCAGGTCGACCTGTACGAGTTCAACGAGGCGTTCGCGGTGCAGCAGTGCGCGCTGGTGCGCGAGCTTTCGCTCGACGCGGCGCGCGTGAACGTGAACGGCGGCGCGGTCGCGCTCGGGCATCCGATCGGCGCGAGCGGCGCGCGGGTGCTGACGACGCTGCTCCACGCCCTGGCCGACCGCGGCGGCAAGCGCGGCATCGCGGCGCTGTGCCTCGGAGGCGGGAACGCCGTCGCGATGGCCGTCGAGCGGATGTAGCGCCGATGGGCGCCCAGCCTGCTCCTGGGGTGGTACGGCTCCTCGAGGGGGCGGGCGCCTTCGCTCGCGTGGGGGAGGAGGCGGCCGCCATCGGCGCGCGCGCCCTCATCGTCTCCCCGGCGTACCCGGACGCGCGCGAGGTCGCGCTGCTCCAGGATCTCGGAGCCCGGCTGCGCGCGGCCAGGGTCGGGAGCCATCCGTTTCCGCGGGTGCCGCGCCCCGGCACGGCGCTCGACGCCTGCCTGCGGCTGGCCGCCGAGGCGGCTCGCGAGAGCCGCTGCCGCCTGGTGGTGGGGCTGGGGGATGCCGAGCCGCTCCAGGTCGCGCGCTGGGCGGCGGGTTCCGCGCTCCTTCCTTCCCTGGTCGTCCCAACCGTGGTCGGCTACGGACCAGCCGACTCCGGTCGTTCCTGTCCGCTCCCCGACGTGCTGATCTCCGACCCTGCAACGTGTCGCGGCAGCGCGCCGCGCCGCACCGCCGTCGTAGGGGTGCAGTTCCTCACGGGGCTGTTGGAGCGGTACGCCGGAAACGGCGCTGCCGCGCTCGTCGCCGAGGCGGAGCTGGCGCTCGAGGAGGGGATGCGCCTGCTCATCGACGCGCTTCCCGCGGCCATCGCGACGAGTGACGATCCGGCCCCACGCGTCCAGCTGGCGTTGGCCACGGCGCGCGCGGCGGAGGGGATGGCGGCGGCGGGCCCGGGGCCGACGCCGATCGAGCTGGCGGTGATGCGCCTGCCGCGCGGCGGCTCCGACGTAGTGGACCTCAGGGCCTTGGTGTTGCCGGCCGCGATGGAGTCGTGCGGAGACGCCCCCGCGGCGCTGAACCGCGAGCGGGTGGCGCGGTTCGGGCGGCAGGTGCTGGGGATCCGGGAGGCGGACGACGGCCGCGCGGCGAGCTGGGCCGCCGGTGGAATCCAGCAGTGGGTACGCAATCTCGGCTTCGCCACCCGCCTGCCGGCAGGGTCCCCGGGAGGCGGGCCGGACCCGGCGCTCCAGGGAATCCTCGGCCGGGCCGAGGACTGACGCAGGCAGGCACTGGGGACGAGGCCGTCGCGGGGGAATCCCCGCCGGAGGACGGGCATGGAGATCCGAACGATCGGGGTGGTGGGGTCGGGAACGATGGGGAACGGGATCGCCCACGTGGCGGCCCAGTTCGGCCTGACCGTGGTCCTGAACGATCTCGAGGAGCGGTTCCTCTCGCGGGCGCGGGAGACGATCGGGAAGAACCTGCAACGCGGCGTCGACAAGGGGAAGCTGACCGCGGCGGAGAAGGAAACGGTGCTGGCGCGCATCCGGACGACCACTCGCTTCGCGGACCTCGCCCCCGCGGACCTGGTGGTCGAGGCGGTGGTGGAGAACCTGGCGACCAAGCAGGACGTGTTCCGGCGGCTCGACGAGCTGACGCGCCCGGAGGCGATCCTGGCCACGAACACCTCGTCGATCTCGATCACCAAGATCGGCGCGGCCACCAAGCGCGCCGACCGCGTGATCGGGATGCACTTCATGAATCCCGTGCCGGTGATGAAGCTCGTGGAGGTCATCCGCGGCCTCGAGACCTCCGATGCGACCTGCGCGGACGTGATCACCCTGTCCCAGCGGCTCGGGAAGACGCCGGTCGAGGTCAACGACTTCCCCGGTTTCGTGAGCAACCGCGTGCTGTTGCCGCTGATCAACGAGGCAGTCTTCGCGCTGGCCGAAGGCGTCGGGACACCGCAGGCAATCGACACGGTGATGAAACTGGGGATGAACCACCCGATGGGGCCGCTGGAGCTGGCGGACTTCATCGGCCTCGACGTCTGCCTCGACATCATGGGGGTGCTGCACGAGGGGTTCGGCGATCCGAAGTACCGCGCCTGCCCGCTGCTGCGCAAGATGGTGGACGCTGGGAGGCTCGGGAGGAAGTCGGGGCGCGGCTTCTATCGTTACGACGAGGTCGCGAGCTGACCGCGGGGAGCCGCGGTTCAGGCCTTGTACGACCACCCGGTCTGGGCCAACGTGAGGGGGGGCTCCTCCCCCTGGGCGCCCGCGGCGATCACCTCGCCGACCACGACGGCGTGATCCCCCCCCGCGAGGATCTCGACCGCGCGGCATTCGACGAACGCGGGGGCGTCCACCAGGATCGGGCAACCGGTCTCGCCGCGCCGGTAGGCGTAGCCGTTCAACCTCCCAGCCGCAGCGACCGAGCGCTTGAAGAACGCCTTCGCCACCTTCTCCTGGCCGCGATGCAGGAAGCTGACGGCGAAGACCGACTCGGCGACGATGCGCGCGAGACCTTCGGAGCCGACCCGGACCGCAAGCATCAGCCGGGGTGGCGCGAAGGAGCACTGCGAGAGCCAGGTGACGGTGAAGGCGTGGAGGTCCTCTCCGCGCCGCGCGCCGACCACGTGCAGCCCATACGGGATCCGCAGGAGCGCCGCCTGGTGCGTGCTGTCGTCCATGATCGGCCCTTTGGCGCCGCGCGCTCGCGGGCCGGAAACGAGGAGATTCTAATGGTCCTCTTGCCTCCGCCTCAACCCAACCGAAGCCCGCGCGCGATCAAACCCCGGAAGGTCGTTGACCTGCATGGAGGGGGTGGGTATAATCCGGCGGTTTTTCATTCCATCGGGAGGAGACTCGCATGCGGTCCACGTTGACCCGAGGCACGGTCGTCGCCAGCCTGGCGATCCTGGCGGCCGCGCCCGCCCTCGCCGGGGGATTCCAGGTGCGACAGCAGGGCGCCAAGGCATCCGGTCGGGGCGGCGCGTTCGTCGCTCAGGCGGATGACGCCAGCGCGACGTTCTTCAACCCTGCCGCCGCGGGTCACCTCGACGGCTGGAACTTCTACCTCGGGGGAGGACTGCAGGAGCCCGATGTGAGCTTCGACGCGGCAGCCGGCGGCTCGGCAGACATGCAGGATTCGACGCTCTACGCGCAGCAGCTCTACTTCACGGGACCGATCGGCGATCACTACGCGTTCGCCTTCGGCGCCTTCAACCCGTTCGCGCTGCGCACCCACTGGTTCGCCGGCGACCCGGTCGAGCACTCCGCGCTGAAGTCGGTCTGGAACACGCAGGAGCTGAACCTGAGCATCATCGCCAAGCTCAACGAGAAGATCAGCGTGGCGATCGGGTTCGAGAACGTCCGCATGGTGATCGAGGACTTCTCGCAGGCATACGACACGACCCCGCTGGCGCCGTTCCTCTTCCCGGGGGAGCCGGCAACCGAGCCGCAGCAGAACATCACCCTCGCCGCGAACAAGGCCGGCGTGAACCTCGCCGTCCACTACGTGGGCGACACGGGGTACCGGTTCGGGCTGTCGTTCCGCAGCCAGAAGATCATGCGCGCCGACGGCTGGCTGAAGTGGAGCAACGTCGAGGAGGGACCGTTCTTCATCCCGTCGGCGAGTCTCGTGGACGAGTCGGGGTGCCTCACGGCCGGCACGCCGATACCGGACCCAAATCCCAACAATCCTCCGATCACGACCTACTGCCCGCTGGGGGCCGCGTTCACCGACTCCAAGGCCAGCGGGACGTTCGTCCTGCCGGCCACCATCGACGTCGGGGTGGGCCGCGCCGGGCAGGGGAAGTGGGACTGGGAGGTCGACCTCCTGTGGAGCAAGTGGGTGAAGTTCGACAGCATCGATGTGATCGTCGACTCACCGAATGGGGTCGGGAGCGGCTTCTCCGTCAAGCCGACGACCACCTCGCTGACGCGCAAGGAAAACTGGAAGAGCACGCTGGGAGTCGCCGGGGGCGCCGACTATCACTTCAGCGATCAGCACACCGCCCGGTTCGGGCTCATCTACGACCCGAGCGCGATACCGGAGAAGCAGGCGCGTCCCTACCTCCAGGACGGCGACAAGATCGGGCTGACCGCCGGGTACGGCTGGCGTGGGATCGACGGCCACGTCTCGGCCGACCTCTATGCCCAGTACTGGATCTACGGCGACCGCGAGACGCCGGGGGGGCCCCCGTACGTCGTGCCGGGGACGTACTCGACGTCGGCGTTCGCGCTAGGGGGCAGCGTTCAGTTCCATTTCTAGGCCGCTCGCCGATCCCCACGCGCACCTGCTCCTGGGCGCCACCGCCCCACCGGAGGTCTAGGAGCCCGCGTGGACCTGCAGACGCTGCCTGACCTGCTCACCAACCTCGCCGCGGCGCACCAGAAACCGGTCCTGTTGCGCTACAAGCGCGGCGGGGCCTACCGTGACCTGTCGACGCGCGAAGTGGAGCGCCAGGTACGCCTCGCGACGCTGGGCCTCCGCGACCTCGGGATCGGGCGCGGCGACCGGGTCGCGATCCTCTCCGAGAACCGCCCCGAGTGGACCATCGCGGACCTCGCGATCCAGTGCCTGGGCGCGGTCAACGTCCCGATCTACGCGACCCTGCTCGCCGAGCAGATCCAGTTCATCCTGGCGGACTGCGCGGCGCAGGCGGTCGTCTGCTCGACGGTGCAGCAGCTCGCCAAGCTCGAGGCGATCCGCCCCCACCTGCCGCGGCTCCGCTCGGTGATCCTGCTCGATCCCGTCCCGACGAAGGGGACCATCTCCTGGAGCGAGCTGGCCACGGCGGGGAGCCGCCTCGACGCCTCGCACCCGCAGCGGTTCGACCAGCTGTGCGGGGCGGTCCAGCCGCAGGACCTCGCCAGCATCATCTACACGTCGGGGACGACCGGGGTTCCGAAGGGGGTCATGCTGACGCATGCGAATTTCGTCAGCAACGTCCGCGCGACGGTGGCGGTGATCCCGATCAGCGAGGACGACGTGGCGCTCTCGTTCCTGCCGCTGTCGCACGTTTTCGAGCGGATGGTCGAGTACGCGTACCTCTCGCAGGGAGCGACGATCGCCTTCGCGGAGTCGATTGACACCCTGCCGCAGAACCTCGTCGAGGTCCGCCCGACGATCGTCGCCGCGGTGCCGCGCGTGTTCGAGAAGTTCTTCGCCCGCGTGATGGAGGCGGCGAGGGGCGGGTCGCCGCTGAAGCGGCAGATCCTCCACTGGGCGATTGGCGTCGGCCGCAAACGCGCCCCGTACCTGCTCGAGGCGCGGCCGTTGCCGGGCTGGCTGCGCCTGCAGGCGGCGCTCGCCGACCGCCTGGTGTTCGCGAAGGTCCGGGCGCGAACGGGCGGCCGCCTCCGCTTCTTCATCTCCGGGAGCGCGCCGCTCGCGCCCGACCTGGCGCGTTTCTTCTGGGGGGCCGGGCTGCCGGTGTACGAGGGGTACGGCCTGACCGAGACCTCGCCGGTCATCACGGTGAACCGCCCCGGGAAGGTGCGGCTGGGGACGGTCGGTGCCGTCGTGCCGGGGGTCGAGGTCAAGATCGCGGCGGATGGGGAGATCCTGACGCGCGGACCGAACCTGATGCAGGGGTACTACCAGAACGAGGAGGCGAACAAGCAGGTGTTCCAGGACGGCTGGTTCTGCACCGGCGACATCGGCCAGGTCGATGCCGAGGGGTTCCTGACCATCACCGACCGCAAGAAGGACATCATCAAGACCTCGGGCGGCAAGATGATCGCCCCGCAGCCGCTCGAGAACGCGCTCAAGGCGAGCCGGTACATCGCCAATGCCGTGGTGGTGGGGGAGCGGCGCAACTTCATCGCGGCGCTCCTGGTCCCGAACTTCGAGAACCTCGCCCGCTACTGCCAGGAGGCCGGGCTGGGAGCGCTGCCGCTCCCCGAGCAGATGGCGCATCCCAAGGTGCAGGCGCTCTACGGCAAGGAGGTCGCCCGCGTCACGGAGGGGCGGGCGCGCTTCGAGCAGATCAAGACGTTCCGGCTGCTGGAGCGCGACTTCTCGCTCGAGGAAGGGGAGCTGACGCCGACGCTCAAGGTCCGGCGCAACGTGGTGGAGAAGAAATACCACGCGCTGATCCAGTCGATCTATCCCGAGGTGGACCCTACTCCCAGGTGACCGCGATCGACGGCGCCAGCGCGGCCGGCTGGGAGGAGAGTCGCCGCAGCGTGGCGCGCAGGTCCGGGTCGGCCTTGCCGTAGATCTGCCGCAAGCGCGCGGCGCCGGGTCGATCACCCGTCGCCTGGATCTCGAGCAGCTCGCGCGCCAGCCTGCTGGCGGAGTCGCCCAGCCGCTCGAGATCGGCCGCCCAGGTCGCGCTGGCGTGGTCGTAGGTGATCCCGCCGCGCTCTCGATGCCAGTTGAGCGCCACGGTCGCCGCGAGTCCCGCAGGCTCGCCGTCTCCGAGCCGCGCCGCCGCGATCAGCCCAGCGAGGGCGCTGGTCGCGTCGCCGCGCGCGTCTGCCGTGGGCAGCTTCCCCTGCTGGCGCAAGGCCTGGAGCGCGTCGAGCCCGACCGCCTCCGCCTTCGCTTCCTCCACCCACGCCTGTTCTTCCCGCAGCGCGACCGCGAGCAGGGTCGGCGCGACGGCGGGGCCGGCCAGGCGGGGCCCGAGCGCGTGGCCGACCGCGTGCATGAGCGCGATCGCCGTCGCGGAGTCGGCCGTTACCGCCGCGCGCTGCAGCTCCGCGACCGCCGTGCCCACCGGCAGGACCAGGTGCTGCACGCGAGCGGCGATGACGGCCGGCGAGATCAGCAGGCGCGCCGACGCGCCGGGTGCGGCGCGCGGATCGAGGGGCAGCAGCAGACTCCCCTCCTGGTACCCGTAGGCGAGGGCGCCGCCGCGGTAAAGATCGGTGATCGCAACGATCTGCAGCGCCGACGCCCCGCCGGGAGGAAGCGCTCCGCCCGCGGCCAGGCGCGCTTGCAGCGCCGGGAACTCCCACGCGTACACCGCCAGCGGCTCGGTCGCGGCGGCGTCCACCCGGCCGACCAGCGCGCCGTACGAGCGTTTCAGGCCGAGCAGCCGATCGTCCGCCGTCCCCGCGGGCCCGAGCACGAAGGCCGCGCTCCCGGCGGGGATCCCGAGCAGGTCCGCCTCCGCGGCGAGCGAGTCGTCGGTGAGGAGCGCCTCGGCGGTCCCCGCAATCGCGCTGACCAGCCCGAGATCCGAAGCGAGCGCCGCGGCCTCCTGGATCAGCGCCGCGGCCGGCTCGACCCACTCGCGAAACGCCTCGTGGAAGGGAGTTGCGACCAGGACCCCGCCCTCGCGGCGGACCACCGTGGTCGGGCTGAACAGGTCTCCTCCCGTCCCGGACGCCGGGTCGAACCGCCGCTCGATCTCGTCGCGCATCACGAACTCGGGATAGAACCCGCCGCCCGGAGGACGCAGGCTCTCCCCGACGAACGGTTCCCACGAGAGCAGCCGATCGAAAGGACCCGCGTTCAGGAGCAGGAGCCTTAGGATCGCCGCGTCGCGCGGCGCGGCGCTCGCGGCGAGCGTCTGCCGGAGTTCCCAGGCGCCCGGGGCGACCTGGTCCCAGTAGGCGCGGTCGAGGAACTCCCCCGCCTGCACCAGACGGCGCAGCAGCTCCCGCTCCGCCGTCGGCAGATCGTCCGCCCTGCCGCGGAATTCGACGGGCAGGTAGCGGGCCTGGCGCCCCGCCAACACGGACTCGGGGAGCGCGTACGGGATGGGATCGGCGGGAGGGGGATCGCCGCCGCAGGCGAGGAGGGTGAGCAGAGCGGGGAGGCAGAGAAGGGATCGGCCCCGTGCGGAGCGCCGCCCGGTCGTCACGGCAGCCGCGTCGCTGATCCTGCCTCGCCCGCCTTCCGCAGCGCCTCCCCGGTGAGCCGGAACACCGTCCACTCGTCCATGGCGTCCGCACCGAGCGCGCGGTAGAAGCGGATCGCAGGTGTGTTCCAGTCGAGCACCGACCACTCCATCCGCCGGCAGCCGCGGGTGACCGCCAGCCGCGCCACATGGCGGAAGAGCGCCAGACCGAACCCCTTGCCGCGCTCCGCGGGCCGCACGAACAGATCCTCGAGGTACATGCCGCGCCGGCCCAGGAAGGTGGAGAAGTTGTGGCAGAAGACCGCGAAGCCGACCGGCTCGCCGTGGTAGCGTCCGATCACCGCCTCCGCCGCGGGGCGCGCCCCGAACAGCGACTCGCGCAGGGTCGCCTCGTCGGTCACGACCGCCGCCGCGAGCTTCTCGTACTCGGCAATCTCGCGGATGAACGAGAGGACCAGGCCGACCTCCTCCGGGCGTGCCGGCTCGATCGTGAACCCCTCCGGAAAGGTAGGATCCATTCCGTCTCTCCTGTCCCACGGTTAGCGCAGGCGCGCGACCTGACGGTGCCTGAAGCAGCCGACCAGGTGGTCGTTCACCATGCCGGTGGCCTGCATGAACGCATAGCAGATGGTCGGGCCGACGAACCGGAAGCCGCGCGCACGGAGCGCCGTGCTCATCGCCTTCGACTCGGCCGTCTCCGCCGGAAGGTCCTGTTGACGGCCCCAGCGATTCTGCCGGGGCATTCCCCCCACGAACTGCCAGAGGAAGGAGCCGAAGCCGAGCCCCTCCTCCCGCAGCGCCAGGTAGGCGCGAGCATTGCCGATGGCCGCCGCCACCTTCAGGCGGTTGCGCACGATGGCGGGATCCGCGAGCAGCCGCCGCACGTCGCGTGTCCCGAAACGGGCGATCCGCTCGGCGTCGAAGCCGGCGAAGGCGCGGCGGTAGCCGTCGCGCTTCCTCAGGATGGTGATCCAGGCGAGGCCCGCCTGGGCGCCGTCCAGGATCAGCTTCTCGAGGAGGCGGGCGTCGTCACGCTCCGGCACGCCCCACTCGTCGTCGTGGTAGGCGACGTAGAGCGGGTCCTCTCCCGGCCAGGCACAGCGCTCCTTGCGGACGCGGGCAGTCAACCGTTCCGGCGCTGGAACTCGCGCATGAACTGCACGAGTGCGCTGACCGCCTCCGGCGCCAGGGCGTTGTAGAGGCTGGCGCGGCAGCCGCCTACGGAGCGGTGTCCCTTCAGCCCGGCCAGTCCCTCGGGGCCGGCGGCCTCGAGGAACTTCTTCTCCAGATCCTCGGAGGGGAGGCGGAAGGTGACGTTCATCGCCGAGCGCGAGTCCGGCGCGGCCGTGCCGCGGTAGAACCCCGACGAGCCGTCGATGGCGGCGTACAGCTCGTCCGCCTTCTTGCGGTTGCGCGCCTCGATCCCCGCGAGGCCCCCCTCCGACTCGATCCACTCGAGGACCAGCCCGACCACGAACACCGCGAAGACCGGCGGCGTGTTGTAGAGCGAGCTCTGATCCGCATGCACCGCGTAGGAGAGCATCGGCGGCAGGTCCGCCGCGGAGCGGGCAAGCAGATCCTTGCGGATGGCGACGAGGGTGACGCCGGCGGGGCCGAGGTTCTTCTGCGCTCCGGCGTAGAGCAGCGCGTGGCGCGAGAAGTCCACCCGCCGCGACAGGATGTCCGACGACGCATCGACCACGAGCGGCACCGCTCCCGCCTCGGGGACGTAGTGCCACTCGGTTCCGTAGATGGTGTTGTTCGAGGTGTAGTGGAGGTACGCGGCGGCGGGGTCGAGCTTCAGCTCGGACATCTTGGGAATCCGCGTGAACGACTCTGCCTCGCTGGTGCCGGCGATCTGCGGCGTCCCGACCCGCTTCGCCTCGGAGACCGCCTTCTTCGACCAGGAACCGGTGACCACGTAGTCGGCCTTTCCCCCCTTCGGCATCAGGTTGAGCGGCACCGCGTAGAACTGCAGCGACGCGCCTCCCCCCATGAACAGGATCGTGTGCGTCTTCTCGAGGCCGGTCAGGCGCGCGAAGCGTTCCTGCGCTCCCTGGTTGATGGCGGCGTACTCCTTGCCGCGGTGGCTGATCTCGAGGAGCGACATGCCGCAGCTCCCCAGCTCGCGCACCGCGGCGGCCGTGCGCTCCAGGACGGGCGGCGGCAACACGGCCGGTCCGGCGTTGAAGTTGAACACTCGATTCGCCATGAGTTCCCCCGCTTCCCCTGGACACTTGTCCGCGGGGAGGATGATGCGCCGTCTACTCCAGGCCGGTGACCGACAGCGCCAGCACGTTGGCATTGCCGGAGCGAATGCGCTCGAGCAGCTCCTGGCTGGGCTCGCGATCGAGGCGCAGCCGCGCGCACGCCGCCTCGGCCCCCTCGAACACGACGTTCTCCATCTCCTGCACGTTGATCTCGCCGGCCCGGATCTCCTCGAGCACGTGCGCCAGCACGCCGACGCGGTCGCGATGGCGGACCGTCAGCAGGCACCGCGCCGGCGTCCGCTTGGCCAGGTTGACGCAGTTCAGCACCTTGCCGGACTCGCGATAGGTGCGGAGGATGCGCACCGTCTCCTCCGCGATCGCGGCCTGCGCCTGCTCGGTCGAGGCGCCGATATGGTGGGTGCCGTAGAGCCCCGGCAGTTCCCGGATCGGGGCGTGGAACTCGCCGTCCCCACCGCTCGGCTCCTGCAAGAACACGTCGAGCCCGGCGCGGATCCCCTTCTCCTTCATGGCCCGCAGCAGCGCTTCCTCGTCCACCACCTCGCCGCGTGAGGTGTTGATGAACAGCGAGCGGGGCTGCATCGCCAGGAAGAACGACTGGTCGACCAGCCCGCGCGTGTCCGGCGTCAGGGCCAGATGGACGCTCACCGCGTCGGCGCGGCGCGCCACGTCGATCGGCGTCGCGGCGCGCTCGACACCGAGCGCCAGCGCCGCCTCGTCGGTCAGCGAACGGCTCCAGGCGATGATGTTCATCCCGAAGGCGCGCGCCCGGTGCGCCATCTCCTGCCCGATGTTCCCCATGCCGAGCAGGCCGAGCGTGGCGCCGTGCAGTCCGTTCGCCTTGGAGTATTCCTTCTTGTTCCAGCGGCCGGCGCGCAGGTCAATGACGTTGTCGGGGATCCGCCGATCGAGCGCCAGCAGCAAGCCGAACGCCAGCTCCGCGACCGCGATGGCGTTCTTGCCCGGGCAGTTGGTGACGAAGATGCCGAGGCGGCTCGCGGCGGCGACGTCGATGGTGTTCACACCCGCCCCCGCCCGCACCACCACCTCGAGGCTTCCCGCCTCGAGCATCGGCGCCGTGACCTTGGTGCCGCGCACCACCAGCGCCTGCGGGCGCAGATCCGCGAGCGCCTTGCGCAGGGTGTCGTCCTTCAGGTCGGGGTTGCTGGCGACCTTGCATCCCGCCTCGAGCAGCGCGGTGATGCCGGTGGAGGGGAACTTGTCGGCGATCAGGACGTGCATCGATTCGCCTCCTGGCGCATGGCGGCGCGGCCCCGGTCCGCGCAAGGCGAGGCGGAGAGAGACGCGACAACCGCGGGGGAACGTGCGGGTGCTGCTGTGCGGGGGATTCTAACCCCGGTCGCGCCCGGGGCGGAAGGGGGCCGCTACCCGAGCCCGGGGAACCCCTCCCGCGGGAAGCCTACGTAGAGCGTCTTGCCGACCCGGAAGGTCGGGGCGCGCAGATTGCCGGTCGGCCCCAGCATCAGGGCCAGGATGTCCGCCTCCTTGGGCTTCTCCCGCAGGTCGAGCTCGAGGACCTTGGTCCCGCGGGTCGCGAACAGCCGCTCCGCCTGGCGCGCCAGGGCCAGCGCCTCGGGCTTGCCGGCCGCCGTGTGGCGCGAGTTGACCTCTTCCGCGACCTTGATCTTTTTCCGCCCGAGAAACTCCCGGGCCCGGACACAGGTGGTTCAACCAGGACGGTGGTAGTACCAGTCGATCGTGGGTGGCATCGGGCGCCTCCTGAAAACGACGGCGGCAGTGTATAAGATCACCCTCCGTCCTGCCCGGGGAGGGGAGTCATGCTCTCGATCGCCACCTGGAACGTGAACTCGATCCGCGTGCGCCAGGCGCACGTCCGCGCCTGGCTGCAGACGCATGCGCCGGACGTCCTCTGCATCCAGGAGACCAAGGCGACCGACGACCAGTTCCCCGTTGCGGCGTTCGAGGAGATCGGGTATCACGCCAGCTTCGCGGGGCAGAAGACATACAACGGGGTTGCGCTGCTGTCGCGCGAGCCGCTCGGCGCGGTCGAGGCGGGGTTCTTCGGTGATCCGGAGCCGGCGCAGGCGCGCGTCATCGCGGGGACGCTCGGCGCGGCAGGCGTGCGGGTGGTGAACGTCTACGTTCCGAACGGCTCGGAGGTCGGCTCGGCGAAGTACGCCTACAAGCTGGAGTGGCTCGCCGCGTTCCGGCGCTTCCTCGAGTCGCGCCACGACCCGTCGGAGCCGCTCGTCGTCCTGGGCGACTTCAACATCGCCCCGGAGGATCGGGACGTGCACGACCCCGCGGCGTGGCAGGGACAGATCCTCTGCAGCGAACCGGAGCGCGAGGCGCTCGGCGCGATCCAGACCTGGGGATTGACCGATCTGCTGCGGCAGCACGAGGTGCGCGGCGGGCTCTACTCCTGGTGGGACTACCGCGCCGCGAGCTTCCGGCGCAACACGGGACTGCGCATCGACCTCATTCTCGCAACCGCGCCGCTCGTGCCGCGCTCCACGGAGGTGACGATCGACCGCGAGCCGCGGGGCCTCGAGCAGCCCTCCGACCATGCCCCGGTCATGGCGCGGTTCGCCTGAAGCGGGTGAACGCGATCGAGTTCTCGCGCCGGACGCGCTGGGAGCCCGTCCCGAACCGCTGGACGATGCTGCGCGCGGAGAAGGAAGCGCGCGGCGAGCCGCTCCTCGACTTGACCGAGTCGAACCCGACCCGCGTCGGGCTTGCGTACCCTGAGGAGACGATCGCGGCGGCGCTCGCCGATCGTCGCGCGCTCGTCTACCAGCCGGCCCCCTTCGGGCTGCCCGAAGCACGTCTGGCCGTCGCGGAGCACCTGGAAGCCGGTGGCGTGGGCGTTGCGTCCGAACGGATCGTCCTTACCGCCTCCACCAGCGAGGCGTACGCGTGGCTCTTCAAGCTACTTGCCGACCCGGGGGATGCAGTTCTCGTCCCGCGTCCGGGATATCCGTTGTTCGAGTTCCTGGGTGGGCTCGAGTCGGTCCGCGCGGTGCCGTACCCCCTCGATCTCGCGGACGGCTGGCGGATCGACGTCGATGCCCTGGGGCGCCAGGCGCCGCGGGAGGCCCGCGCGGTCGTCCTCGTCAATCCCAACAACCCCACGGGATCGTTCCTGAAGCGGGAGGAATGGCGCTCGCTCCAGGCTCTCTGCCGGGAACGCGGCTGGGCGGTCGTCTCGGACGAGGTGTTCCGCGATTACGCCGGAGCGCCCGACCCGGCTCGCGTGTCGTGCGCGGCGGTGGCCCCGGACGTCCTGACCTTCAGCCTCGGGGGGCTCTCGAAGTCGGCGGGGCTGCCGCAGCTCAAGCTGGCCTGGATCGCGGTCGGCGGGCCGGAGGCCGAAGTGCGAGAGGCGCTGCGCCGCCTGGAGGTGGTCGCCGACTCGTACCTGTCGGTGGGCGCGCCGGTGCAGTGGGCGTTGCGGACGCTCCTCGCGGCCGGCGCCGAGGTGCGAGCCGGCATCCAGGCGCGTGTCGCGGCGAATCGCGCGACGCTGGAAGCGACCTGCGCGGGGAGCGCCTGTCGTCTCCTACCGTCCGAGGGGGGTTGGTACGGTATCCTCCAGATTCCCGCCACGCGTTCCGGGGAGGAGTGGGTGCTGCGGCTGCTCGCGCAGGACGGAGTGGCGGTGCACCCCGGGTACTTCTACGACTTTCCACGGGAGGCCTTCCTGGTGCTGAGCCTCCTGCCGCCCCCAGCGAGCTTCGCCGCCGCCGCCGCCGCGATCGTGCGGCGCGTGGCTGCAGAGGCCTGAAGGAGATCCGATGAGATTGGCTCGCACGCCCGGGCGGCATGCCGCCGCCGTGATCCTCGCCCTGCTCGCGGGCACCGCCGCCGCCGCCCCGATCCTGGCCGCGGGGACCGCAGGAGGAACCCCGTTGACGCTTGCGCCCGACCTCCACCAGCGCTTGAAGAAGTTCGCCCCGACGATGGTCGAGGCCGATCTCTCCCGCCTGAGCCTCTCCGAGCGGGAGGTCCTGCGGCGGCTCGTCGCGGCCTCCGGGTTCGTGGACGAGGTGTTCCTGCGGCAGGCCTGGGGCGAGAACGCGGCGCTGCGCGATCGCCTGCGCGGCGCGCAGGACCCGGCCGGCCGCGCGGCGTTCGACTACTTCCTGCTCTCGTACGGTCCGTGGGATCGCCTCGACGAGTCGCCATTCGTGGGGAGCGCGCCGCGCGCCGAGGGGGCGGGATTCTACCCGCCGGACCTGACCAAGGAGGAGTTCGAGGCGTGGATCCGGAAGCATCCGGAGGACGAGAAGGCGTTCAAGAGTCTCACCACCGTGATCCGGCGGCAGGGGGAGAAGCTGATTGCCGTGCCGTACTCGGTCGAGTACCGCGAGTGGCTCGAGCCGGCCGCGCGTGAGCTCGAGGCGGCCGCCGCCGCGACGGAGAACGCCACCCTGCGCCGTTACCTGACGCTGGTTGCCACCGCGTTCCGCACCGACGACTACTACCCGAGCGACGTCGCCTGGATGGACCTCGACAGCCGCGTCGAGGTGACGATCGGGCCGTACGAGACCTACGAGGATCGCCTGTTCGGGTACAAGGCGTCGTTCGAGTCGTTCGTCACGCTCGTCGACGCGGAACAGAGCGCCAAGCTCGGCCGCTACAAGGCGGAGCTGCCGGCGATGGAGCAGAACCTCCCGATCCCGGACGAGCACAAGAACCTGAACCGGGGCGCGGAGTCGCCTATCCGGGTGGTGGACGAGGCGTTCGCGGCGGGGGACACCCGCGCCGGCGTGCAGACGATCGCGTTCAACCTGCCGAACGACGAGCGGGTCCGCGAGGCGAAGGGGTCGAAGAAGGTCCTGCTGCGGAACGTGATGAACGCCAAGTTCCGGCAGATCCTGAAGCCGATTGCCGAGCGCGTTCTGGACGCGCAGCAGCTCAAGCTGCTCTCCGAGGAGGCGTTCTTCAACGAGACTCTGTTCCACGAACTGTCGCATGGGCTGGGGCCGGGGCGGATCAAGATCGACGGGCGCGAGACCGAGGCGCGGCTCGAGCTGAAGGAGCTGTACTCGGCCGTGGAGGAGGCGAAGGCAGACGTGATGGGGGTCTGGAACATCCTCTACCTGATCCAGCGCGGGATGTTCCCGGAGTCGTTCCGCCAGCCGGTGTACGTGACGTACCTCGCGGGGATCTTCCGCTCGACGCGCTTCGGCGTCGCCGAGGCGCACGGGCAGGGGACGGCGCTGCAGTTCAACTACCTCCGAGAGCGCGGCGCCGTGATCGCCGACGAGGCGTCCGGGAAGGTCCGCGTGGACTTCGCGAAGGTCGAGGCGGGGATCCGCGACCTGGTGCGCGATCTCTGCATGCTCCAGGCGCGCGGCGACTACGCCGGCACGAAGGCGCTGCTCGACAAGTACGGCGTGACGACGCCGCCCCTCGCGGCGCCGCTCGCGCGGCTCGAGGGGATCCCGGTCGATATCCGCCCGATCTACCCGGCCGCGGCGCCGAAGTAGCGCTTCTCGTTCCGATACCACGCGCCCGACCCCGCCGGTCCCAGCCGCCAGACGAGCCCGAGCGGCGCCGTGCCGCGGACCCGCATCGCGCCGCCGTGCTCTCCCTGCTGATGATGGAACCGGCAGAGCACCACCCGGTTCGATTCGTCGTCCTCCCCGCCGTGCGAGCGATAGACGACGTGATGGTCCTCAAGGTTGCGCCGCGAGGTGCACCCCGGCGCCATGCAGCGCCAGCCATCCCGGCGGTAGATCGCATCGTTCGCCCGCCTCGGGAAGCCAAGCGGGTCGTCCCAGGTCGCGACGAAGTCGAGGAGGAGCCCCAGCAGGCCGGCCCAGGCGGGGAGGGGGCCACTCCCGATGGTGGCGCCATCGGCCTCGAGTGCGCGGCGGCGGGCCTCGATGGTGGCGAGAAAGTCGCGTGCGATCGTCTCCGGGAGCGTCAGGCGCAGGACGTCGTCCTCGACCGGCGTTGCCAACGCGCGCGCGGTGAACTCGATCACCCGCTCGCGCGCGCGGCCCGGATCACGGCGAAGCGAAGCGTGCCACTCGGCGTCGGTCGGCGGAAGTGGCGGGGTGGTCCTGAAAGCGCCGGAGGAAAACGTTAGACCACCGGTCCTTGCCGCGGCCCCGTCGCTGCCGACGCCGGGGGGAGCAATGCTCTCCTGGAGCCCGGAGGAGAACGTTGGACCCTGAGCGTTCTCACGGTCCCGGACCTTCGTCATCCGACCGGAAGCCCACCTGACCTCGTCGCGGAGCCGTTTCACCGTGCAACCGAGGGCGCCGTTCACCCACTGGCGCTCGACCGCCGGCTCGACCGGCCGCCGCCCCAGCACCTGCGCCACGAGTAGGGCCGCCTGCTGTCCGAGCTGTCCTCCGTCGTAGGCCGACCGCAGCGCCGCGTGGCGCCGTGCGGCTCGCGCCAGACGTACCCGCGCCTTGGCCGCCGAGCGCGAGATGCCGAGCCGCTCCTCGGCGTAGTGCCCCGCGTCGGCGAACCCGAGCACCCACCAGTCCCCCTTCTCCGTCATGGCGAGAAGCACCGCGCCCAGTCGTTGCTCGATATCCCCCTCGAGGGCTAGCAGCGCGTCGATCTCGCCGGGCAGCTCGCCGGCGCGGGCGACGGCTGCGCTCGCCTCCAGCTCGCGGAGCCGGCGGGTGATCTCCGCGACGACCGAGGAGCCAGCCGCGGATGGCGTCCCGAGGCCGGCCCAGCGCGCGGATCTCGCGGCCAGCGCGTTCTCCCGGTCCGCGACCCCCGGCCGTGGAACGACCCGGTCAAGTGTGTCGTCGGAGGCGAAACCGCCGGAGGCTGCGTCGGCTGTGAGTGCCTCGATGAAGGCGGTCACCGTCACCTCCGCCCCGTCGACGGCCCGATAGAGTTCGAGTGCTTCGTCGAACGCGGCGCGGACTGGCGAGGGAGCGGCAATCCGGACGGTGCAGCGGTCCTCCGCGTCGGGGTCGGGTGCGATGCTCGCGTCCCAGGGTGTCGCGTCCGAGCCACCCTGCGGCGGAGCGGCGGGGGAGCCGCGGTCAGCGAGCGGCTCCCCCGGCCCCTTGCCCACCGGCCATGTCGCGCCGCAAGCGCGTGCCTCAGCGACGAGAATCCGCAACTCGCGCACGGTGCGCTGCCGCGCCAGAGCAATCCAGGCCCCGGCCGACTCCCGCGTCGCGGTCCGGGCAATCAGGGTCGCGGCGACCTGGCCGAGCGGTCGTTCGCCATCGTCGCCGAGCAGCGCCTTCTGGAGCAGGGGCAGCCGCTGCAGTCCCCGGCCGAGCGCTGCGAGATCGCCAAGCCAACGTCCCGAACGGCGGAAGCACTCGCGGCCGAAATCGTCGCGGCGCGCAAACCCGTGCCGCGTCCAGCCGCGCTTCTCCACGAAGGCGCGCGCGGCATGCGCCAGTGGAATGACCACCCGCTCGCGCGCGGCGCGGAGGAGACAGGCGTCGCGATCGCGCGCGTGCGCCGCATCGATCGCGCGGTCGGGATAGGCAGAGGTGCCGGGCGCGCTGCCCGGCGACGGGGTCAGACGCTCACGCCAGGAGACACGCCCCGCCGGGACTCGGCAGCGGTGTGGACGCGGGGGCGTGGCGATCGCGGGTCCCGCGGTCGGTCCCCCAGTGGAGACACTCGACGAATTGCCCACTCCGGGCGTCACGCTCCTAGCCTCCGAGATTGCCGACAGCGATGCTCTGTTATGTTCGCTATTTATCGGAATTATCCCGTTAAGAAAGCGGTCTACTAGGGGTAGGAATGGCCCGTGGTGACGGGCTGGGCTACTTATTCCGGCGGGGCTTCTTCTTCGCAGCCTTCTCGGCAGCCTCAGCGGCCTTGACCCGTTTCGGGTCCACCTGCATGAAGGCGCGGAGGGCGTCGTCTGGTACCAGGCGGAACACGAGTTTTCCGCCAGACTTCTTTGTTTTACCTTTTCGATTCTCCGCTGTCATCGCGGCCTTTCCGGTTGGGGCTTGTCCCTTACCCCTATTGCGTACGGTATCGTTCACGATTAGACTATACCGCGTACATAAGATTAGCTGCTTGTCAAGAGCTAATCTATAACACCTTTAATTACAGTAGATTAGGGCCAAATGAGACTTGTTTTTGACCAGAAAAAGGCAGCTCAAGCAGCAGCCTACATCCTGAAGCTGAACGGAGGGACCATCAATTACATGGTCCTGATCAAGCTTCTCTATCTTGCAGACCGCGAATCGCTGATCGCAACAGGCAAACCAATCACCGGCGATCGTATGGTTTCGATGCCCCATGGTCCGGTTCTAAGCTCAATTCTCAACCTGATCAGTTTTGGAAACTTCGCTGACGAAGAAGGCAATTCTAACCCTTGGCTCGCGTACGTTTCGGCGCCCAACAACTACGAGGTGCGAGCCATCAAGACTGATCCAGAAACGGACGAACTCTCCCGATTCGAAATGGGGGTCCTGGAGCGAAACTTCAACAAGTTCGGTCGGATGGACAAGTGGGCGCTTGTCAGGCTGACGCACAACCTGCCGGAATGGGAAGATCCACATGGGTCGTCCATTCCGATTCAGCCAGAGACAATTCTACGTGCGGTCGGCAAAAGCGACAGCGACATCCGTGAAATGATCAACAACGCCGAGGAGGATTGGTTCATTTCCAACCTGTCTCGTCTGGCGCCATCGCGATCGTGAGATTGGAGGTTGGCGATACATTCAAGCTCATTTCTGCAACCGACGACGATCATTTGTGGATCGTAATAGGTCGCCAAGATGACCGAATGGGAATTGTGAACTTCACATCAAGAAAAGCAGGCAAAGATGAATCGTGTCTAATACAGCGCGGCGAGCATCCGCTCTGCACGCACGATACGGTCGTGGAATACGGTAGAGCAAAAGTGCTTGAATCAGAGCAGACTAACCTCTTGGAGCTGCATGGAATCTCCCAGAGGTTCGCGCGTATAGATGCGGATCTACTGCGTCGAATTCAGCATGGGGCATTGGCTTCGGACTTCAGTTCTGGCAAGCTCCAGGAACTAGTGAAGAAGGAACTCCGGTAGAAAAAATGGGCCTGGCCGGACTTGCACCCGCACGGGGCGGTTACCCTCTCCCAGAGGCGCCCCACCAGCTCCCAAGGCTGGCGCGTCTACTTGTTTCGCCACAGGCCCGTTTAGTTCCACAGTTCAGAGGTAAAGCACGGTCTGGGTTGGGGCCAGCGGGAGTCGTCAATGGCGACCGCTGGCTCCACTTGGGTTAGGGCCGCCAGACCGGCCTCGCTCCCTCCTCATCGTCGTCTTCTCCATAGCTACTTCTCCTTTCCTTCGGCCATGTTCATCAGGCGAGCGAAAGAGGCGAACCACTGCGACTGGACCTCTGCCGACCATCCAGGATTGAACTCGGGAAACTTGTCGAGCAGAACCTTCGACCACAAGGATGCGCCTTCACTTGCGGGTTTCGGCTCTTGCTGCGGCTCAGGCCCCTTCGCCTTCTTCGCGCGGCGGACATAGGCTCGAGGCTCGGCATTCCCGCGTTTCGGTCGTTTGCCAAGATGCGGGGAGACTTCCATGCCAGCGTCCTTTGCCATCGCTGTGAGAAAGAGGACGCACTTCCGAACGGTGCCTCCGGATGCCCCGAGATTTGTGAGGCGCTCGCAGAGCTGTTGCGAGGTTGCGTTGCTGAGAGTTAGCCCATCCTGAAACACAGGGGCATAAGCGGCATCGAACACCTTGCGGAGAGTCTCGCGCCAAGCCTCACCATCCGCAGCAACAAGTCGGCCGAGCCCGTCCTGCGGGACATGCTTATCGTCGATCAGCCCAAGGTACTTGAGCCCGGCAAACACGTTCGTCTGCATACCCCCTGACATGGAGGGAAACACGCTCCGATCGATCCGCGCCGGGATCGACGTAGCCCGCAGGGATTCGATCAGTGTCCGAAACGTCTTGTAGGGGATGTACGGTGGAACGGCTTGACGCTCCTTCTTGGTGTCCATGGCCACCCTTCCTTTCCTTCCGGAACGGATTCGAGTCCGTGAAATACTAGCATCGACCGGATTCAGTGTCAACAGAAACTTCCCCGGAAGGACTTTTTTTCTTTGTCTCGCTTTCCCATGGCATGATCCCCGGAGAAAGGGGGCTAACATGAGAGGAAAGCCAGTATTTGTAAGAGATTACAGAGGAAATGTTAGTATGGCGAGGATATGGGACATCAACGGCAGGACTGTCTCGGTTGTAGGAGACAAGAACTTCCACGTTATGGAAAACGGTACAAGTTCATTGTTACCTATAGGATTCCCGATTGATGATGTCTTTGAATATGACGAGGGCGTCGCAAGCGGGGATACTAGTTCTGGTAAATTGCGTAATATCTTGTAGATACGCTACTTTTCGGCTGGAGTCTGGTACGTCAGCCGCTTCCCTTCAGCCGCCTTGATGGCCTTGGCCGTCCGCTCCCCGTCCGTCGTCTTGCGATGATCCCACCGGAACGAGAACTCATCCAGGTAGCGGTGTAGGTGCTGCTTGGAAACGTGGTGGAAGGCTCCATGAACACCACGCTTAAACAGCCCGAAGAACGACTCGCAGTTGTTGACATGCGAGCCGTCCGGCTTGGCGTACTGCCCCTTCGAATGGGTCACCGTCCGATGCCCACCCTCAAACTCCCGGCCGATTGCCTTGTAGGCCGGGAACTCGTCCGTGTTGAGCGTCGATCCCTTGTCCACATGGGCATCGATGGCTTTCCGTAGGTCAGCCGCCTTCACCGTATCCAGCGGGAACGCCCGCGCTCTCCCGCCGCGCTCGATAAGGGCCAGCACCGGCGTCCGGTCGGTCCCGCGCCCGAGCTTTGGCTTACCGCCAAACCAACGATCGCGCTTCTTCTTGTTGCGTGGTTTGCCACCGACGTAGGTTTCATCCGCCTCCACCTGGCCTAGCAGGCTCCGCAGTGGTTCTTCCCGCATGGCGAGCCGGATCCGATGCGCCATGTGCCACGCGCTCTTGTAGGAGCCTAGTCCAAGCATCCGCTGGAGCTGGAGCGCGGATACACCCTTCTTGCTGGCGCACATCATGTGGAAGGCAATCACCCACTGGCGTGGGGTGATATGCGACCGCTCCATGATGGTGCCGACCGTGACCGAGAACTGCTTACGGCAACCGCGGCACTGGAGCAGGGCGGCACGGTGCGCGGCCCCGTTCATGCGGACCGCATTGTCTAGCTCGCCGCAGTGGGGGCACACCGGGCCTTCCGGCCAGCGGATGCCTTCAAGGTAGGTTCGTGCCCCTTCTTCGGTCAGCTTGGTTGCTTCGGCCAGCGTCATGGTAGCCCCCAGACCTGTAACGTGTGCTAATACTACGGCTAGGGGTCCGCTTTGTCAAGGGGATAATTCCGCTATTTATATACTAAACATTTGCACGATAAACAAGCGAAAGTGTGAGTTTTTTTCTCGGCTGATCGTCTGGTTCTCCAGTCGAATCTTCTGGATAGGTTTCGACGGAACGGCGCTGCGCCCCTCCTCCGACCTCGCTACCGGTGGATTCCCGCTTTCGCGGGAATGACGGGGGGGGACACGGCTGCGCGGAAAGTGGCGGCGGGGCGGGGTTGGGAATCGGTGCTGGTGAGAGGGGCAAGGACTGAGGGGCGACGCAGAAGAGGGAGGGGGGCGCAGAGGACGGAGGGGGGGGCGCGGAGGAGACGGAGGGGGGGGGCGCAGAGGACGGTGAGTAAATGGCCGAGGACGAACCAGTCAGCGGCGGATCAGGCGCTTTCCGGCGATCTCCCCGCCGCACCCCGACCGCGCATCGCGAGGCGCCGGACCACCGGGGCGCTCGTCAGCTCGCGCAGCGCGTCCTTCCCGACCCAGCGGGGGGCGGCCTCCGGCGAGGCCGCGAGCCGGCGGGCGACCGCCACGGCCGCGGTGTTGAGCGCCGCATTGCGGCGGCCGACCGCGCGCAGCGCCCAGTTGACCCCCTTCTTCACGAAGTTCCGCTCGTCGCCGGCGGCGGCCTCGATGAGGCGGAGGCTCGCGAGAAACGGCCCATCACCTGTCACTTTGTCGTGCAGCGCAAGGCACGCCAGCAGGGCGAACGAGCCGCGCTTCGCGAACTCCTCCCGGCGACTCGCCCACTGCTCGACCTTGCGCCAGGCGTGCGGAGTGCGGTCGAAGAGATGGAAGCAGACGGTGTCGCAGATCCCCCAGTTGTCGAAGTCGCGGCACCAGCGATCCATCTGCACAGGCGTCACGCGCTCGGGCTCGTCGAGGAACGCGGCCAGGAGGCGCGCCTCGTACCAGCCGGTCTCCCAAAGCGCGCCGGCGAGGTCGTGGCCGTGGCCGAGCGGTTTCGCGATGCGCTGCACGTCGCCGACCGAGACGCCGAACGCCTTGTTCGTGAAGATGCCGTAGCGGGCCAGGCCGTCGAGGGTGCGCTTCGTCCCGCGGCGCTCGAGCGCCTTGAGCGCTGCCTGGACCGCAGCGTCGACGGGCTCCTTCGCGCCCTTCATCCTCCGGCGGGCGCCTTTCCCCTCAGGTGCTGTGGTCCGGACACCCACGGCCGAAGCGCGCTTGCGCTTCGGAGCCTGCGTGGCGCGAGCGCTCTCCTTCCTGGGTGGCATGCGCGTTCTCCCTCAGCTCGGTCGCTGCTGAAACCGGTGCAGGACGCCGCCGACCCAGGCGCCGGGGATCGCGGTGACGACGAGCGCGATGGGGTACCAGACCGGTCCGAGGTCGAAGGCGGTGGTGGCCGCGATCGCGCCGGCCAGGCTCAGCACAAACCCCACGCACCCCAGGATCATCGCGTGCAGCATCGGGGAGCGCGGCGCCAGGCGCGCGGCGATGTAGCTGCCCAGGATGCCGTAGACAATCCGGTAGGCGAGCGCCAGGAGGTTGTCCCCCGTGTCGTTCATCGCCTCGCCCCAAGGTGGGTACACGTCGAGCATGTGGAACATCTGGTCGGTGCCGAGCGAGAGCACGACGACGGCGATGAAGCCGAGGAGCAGGGCGCCGATACTGCGGGGCAGGTTGCGGGGCGGGGTGCTTGTGCCCTGGTCTGGAAAGGTCATTCGATCCTCCCGGGAGCGGCGGAGCCCATGATCGGGACAATGCGAATGGCTCGCGCGCCGCGAAGGTACCCGAGAGGTGGCGACAATGTCCAGAACGGGGGGAGTTGGAAAGGGGGCGGCGCGGCCATGCCCCATACAGACCCTCGCACCCCATTCCCTCCCCACGCCTCCTGTGGCAGAATCCCCTCTCTCATGCCGATCCCTTCCCCGTTCCACCCGCGCACTTCCGCCCTCTGCACCAGCCTGTTCTGGAAGGAGTGGGCGGGGTACCACGCGGTGCGCTCGTTCGACACCAGCCACGAGCGCGAGTACTTCGCGTTCCGGCACGCGGCGGGGTTGATCGACGTCTCGCCGCTCTACAAGTACGAGGTCAAGGGGCCCGGCGCCGCGGCGCTGCTGTCGCTGGTGATGGTGAAGGACATCCGCAAGCTGAAGCAGGGGAGGGTGACGTACCTCTGCTGGTGCGACGACGACGGCAAGGTGGCAGACGACGGGACGGTGTCGCGGCTGGACGACGACCACTTCCGGGTGACGGCGGCGGAACCCGCGCTCGCCTGGCTGCGGCGGCACGCCGGGCGCTTCGACGTGACGATCGATGACGTCAGCACGAAGCTGGGGGCGCTCGCCCTGCAGGGGCCCAACGCGCGCGCCATCCTCGAGCAGGTGGTCAGCGGGAAGATCGCCTCGCTCAAGTTCTTCGCGGTGATGCGGACGAAGCTGGCGGGGACGCCGGTCTGGATCTCGCGCACCGGGTACACGGGCGATCTCGGGTACGAGATCTGGATCGAGCGCGACGATGCCCTCAAGGTGTGGGACGCGGTCATGGAGGCGGGTAAGCCGTACCGGATCGAGCCTGCCGGGATCGACGCGCTCGACGTGGCGCGGGTGGAAGCCGGCTTCATCATGAACGGCGTGGACTACTTCAGCGCCCACCACTGTGCCATCGAGGCGAAGAAGTCGACGCCGTACGAGCTTGGCCTCGGGCGCACGGTGAACCTGGAGCGCGAGCCGTTCATCGGCCAGGCGGCGCTGCGCGCGGAGCTGAAGCGCGGCTCGACCTGGGCGCTCGTCGGGCTGGTCTATGACTGGGACGAGTACGAGGCACTGTTCGCGGAGCACGACCTGCCGCCGCAGGTCCCCGCGGGGGCGTGGCGGAGCGGCGTGCCGGTCTACGACGAGAACGCGGATGCGGTGGGGCAGGCGACGAGCGGCGCCTGGTCGCCGCTCCTCAAGAAGAACCTGGCGCTGGCGACGGTCCCGGCGCGCATGGCAAAGCCCGGGACGAAGCTGCAGGTGGAGGTGACGGTCGAGTACCGGCGGCGGCAGGTGACCGCGACGGTGGCCGCGCTTCCCTTCTTCGACCCCGAGCGCAAGCGTGCTTAGCACCGTGGACCCCGGCTTTCGCCGGGGTGACGGAGGAGTACGCCCCGGTGCGCAGGCGGGGCGAGGCAACCAATGACCCCACCCGCAGGCAAGCCGACCCGGTCCTCGTACGACGTCATCGTCGTGGGGGGCGGGCACAACGGGCTCGTCGCCGCCGCCTACCTGGCAAAGGCGGGGCAGCGCGTGCTTGTCCTCGAGCGGCGGCACGTGCTCGGCGGCGCGGCGGTCTCCGAGGAGCTGCACCCCGGCTTCACCTTCTCCGTCTGCTCCTACGTCGTCAGCCTGTTCCGCCCCCACATCATCCGCGACCTCGATCTCCCCCGGCACGGGCTCGAGATCATCCCGCTCGAGTGCTCGTTCCTGCCGCTCCCCGACGGGCGGTCGCTGGCGCGCTGGGGGGACAAGGAACTGACGCGGCGCGAGATCGCATCGTTCAGCGAGCACGACGCCGAGATCTACCCCGAGTTCGGCCTCGCGATGGGGAAGCTGGCCCGCTTCGCCCGGCACATCATCGACCACCCCGCCCCCGACCCGGCCTCGCTGCGGCCGGGCGAGCTGCGCAAGCTGCTGCGACTCGGGAACGCGATGCGGGACTTCGACGACGACCTGCGCTACCTGAACCTGCAGCTGCTCAGCATGAGCGCGGTCGATTTCCTCGACCGGTGGTTCGAGAGCCCCGTGCTGAAGGCGCCGATGTCGGTGAGCGGCATCATCGGCACGTTCCTGGGCGTGCGCTCTCCCGGCACCGCGTACGTGCTGCTGCACCACTACATGGGGGAGATCGACGGCGCCTTCCGCGCCTGGGGATTCGCCAAGGGGGGGACAGGGCGCCTGAGCGAGTCCATCGCCGCCGCGGCGCGCGAGCTGGGGGCGGAGATCCTGACCTCGGCGCCGGTGGCGCGCCTGCTGCAGAAGGGGGGGAAGGCGCACGGTGTGGCGCTCGAGAACGGCGACGAGATTCGCGCGCGCGCCGTCGTCTCGGGGCTCGACCCACGCCGCACCTTCCTGGGGATGGTGGGGGAGCAGAACCTCGACCCGGCATTCGTGAACCAGATCAAGCGCTACAAGTTCCGCGGCAGCTCCGGCAAGGTGAACCTCGCGGTCGATCGCCTGCCCAGTTTCTCGTGCCGCCCCGGCGATGGGCTGCACCTGCGGGGCGACATCGCCATCGGTCCGAGCGTCGATTACCTCGAGCGCGCCTACGACCAGGCGAAATACGGCGACTTCTCCGAGCGGCCGTACCTGAACGTCGTGATCCCGTCGCTCGTCGACCCAAGTGTCGCGCCGCCCGGCAAGCACGTCATCTCCTGCTTCGTGCAGTACGCCCCCTACGACATCAAGGAAGGGGCGTCGCAGTGGCCTGCGCGGCGCGAGGCGTTCGGCGACGCGGTGGTCGACACGCTGGCGGAGTACTGTCCGGGATTGAAGGAGTCGATCCTCTACCGCCAGGTGCTCACCCCCTGGGACCTGGAGCAGGAGTTCGGCCTGAGCGAGGGAAACATCTTCCACGGCGAGCTGAGCCTCGAGCAGCTCCTGTTCCTGCGCCCGGCGGCCGGCTGGTCGCGGTATCGCACGCCGGTCAAGGGGTTGTGGCTCGGCTCCTCCGGCGCGCACCCGGGGGGCGGGATCATGGGGGCGCCCGGGGAGCTGTGCGCGAGGATGCTGCTGGCCTCGGGGGAGCTGTGAGCCGCGGCGACGCCATCGTCATCGGCGCGGGGCACAACGGCCTCGCGTGCGCGCTGCTCCTCGCGCGCGGCGGGCGGAAGGTCCTGGTGCTCGAGCGCCACGATCGGATCGGCGGGATCGCGGCGTCCGAGGAGTTCCATCCCGGGTACCGCTCCGCGGGGTTGATCCCGGAGGCGAACCGGGTGCTGCCGACGACGCTGGCGCGGCTGGGGCTCGAGGCGCACGGGCTGCGCGTGCGGCCGGAGCGGCCGGGGATCCTGGCGCTGGGAGGTGGCGGCAAGGGAATCTTCATCGCTGGCGAGGTCGGGAAGGCATCGACTGGGCTCGCTTCCACGTCGGCGCGCGATGCAGCGTCGTACCCTCGCTTCCGGGCGGCACTCGATCGCTATGCCGAGATCCTGAAGTCGTTCCTCTCCGAGCCCGCGCTCGACCTCGTGAAGGTGGAGTCGAACGGCCCGCTCGACATGCTGCGCCGAGCCTGGCGGGTGCGGCGGCTCGGAAAGAGCGAGATGCTGGAGCTGCTCCGCCTGCCGGCGATGTCGGTGGCGGATCTGCTCTCGGAGTGGTTCGAGACCGATCTCCTCAAGGCCGCGCTGGCGCTTCCCGCGATCTCGGGCACCTGGCTGGGACCGCGCTCGCCGAGCACGGCGCTCAACTATCTCCTCTGGGAGGCGACCGCGGGGCCGGGGGTGGCCGGCGGCGGGCCGGCGTTCGTCGCGGCGCTGGAGAAGGCCGCGCGCGCGGCGGGCGTCGAGATCCGCACGTCGGCGACCGTGGAGAGGGTGTCGGTCGTGGATGGGAGCGTGCGGGGGGTCGTGCTTGCCGGCGGCGAGGAGATCGCTGCCGCGACCGTCGCGGCCGCCTGCGATCCGAAGCAGGCGCTGCTGTCGCTGCTGGAACCGGGGACGATCCCGTACCGCCTCGAGCGCTCGATCCAGGGATTCCGCACGCGCGGCACGACGGCGCAGGTGCTCCTCGCGCTGTCAGCGCCGCCGCGCTTCGCGGCGCGTCCGGACGGTCCCATCGAGCTGGCCCGCACCGGCGCGCACCTCGACGACCTCGAGCGCGCCTTCGACGCAGTGAAGTACCGGCGCATGTCGGAGAAGCCGATCCTCGAGATTCACGTCCCGAGCGTCGCGACCGCAGGCCTCGCTCCCGCGGGGGGTGCGGTCGTGTCGGTCCTCGTCCACTTCGCGCCGTACGAGATCGACGGGGGATGGAATGACGGGCTGCGCGAGCGATTGGGCGACCAGGTCGTCGCGATGCTCGACGGCCACGCTCCCGGACTGGCGAAGTCGATCGCCGGACGGCAGGTCCTGACGCCGGCCGACCTCGCGGCGCGCTACGCGCTGCCCCAGGGGCATCCGCACCACGGGGAGCACTCGCTCGATCAGTGGCTGGTGCGGCCGACCCCCGAGTGCGGGCGCTACGCCACGCCGGTGCCGGGGCTCTTCCTGTGCAGCAGCGGCGTGCATCCGGGCGGCGGGCTCACCTGCGGGCCTGGCACGCTCGCGGCGGACGCGATCCTGAGAGGCTGAGTCAGCACGCACGCCGACCGAGATCGTCGGTGACCAAGCGCCGTCCCCCCGCATCCGGACGCTGTTCACGCACGCCGTTACGGAGCATGACCGTCCGCCAGGTGTGTGCGTCTCACACCCGGGCGCGTCCGGGACGCCCTCCTGCACCTTGAACGCTTCGCTCTCGCCGGTTCGGACACGCCGGGTGAAGTTGACAGATCGGCCGTTACCGGAAGTAGACTACCTCACCATGCACGTTGAAACTCCTATCCTCCCTGTCGCGCGCCGGGGAATGCCACGACGCTCCAGGGACCGCCGTTCGACGGCTCGCTCGTGGTCGCGCCCGCTCGCTACCGCCGCGGGGTGCGCTGCTCGAGCCGGCCGTTATCGGGCGCATAATCGACTGGGAGCCAGCTTGAACCGCCTATCCCCGGTGCCCGACCCGTCCTACCCGAAACTACGGCGTATGCCGGTGCCAGGCGGGGTTCCGCAGACGGTTCGTGAAGTACGAGGAGGAGTATCGTTGCGTCCTGCGGCCGGGGGCCGACCGTTGGCTCTCGGAGGTCGCCCGGCGGATGCC
>Ga0137429_1000074_pt1 | contig 56687 bp, 30 predicted proteins | sample EasRivERMZT736_2_FD_102304 | JGI IMG/M metagenome (GOLD analysis project Ga0137429, IMG submission 102304) | Soil microbial communities from meander-bound floodplain in the East River, Colorado, USA - East River MetaG ERMZT736_2 | ecosystem: Environmental > Terrestrial > Soil > Floodplain ...
CACCGCGGTCTCGTTCGCGCAGGTGTCCGACACCGGGTCTTCAGGCGTCGACCTGCTGCAGGGCCAGGGCACCGTGTTCGACGACCAGTTCCTGCTGCGCGCCAACACCGACGGCTCGATCGCGTTCGTGGGGCTCATCAACACCGAGATCGCCGTCGAGCGCATCGGCTATGACTTCACGATCGAGCGGATCGTCCTCAACACCAGCTTCGGCGACGACCACGTCGCGGTGGACGACACCGCCGCGGAGATCACGGTCAACGGCGAGTTCGGCGAGGACACCTTCCAGGTCGGACAGGTATTCCGCGACGAGCGCATTCCCCCGAACGTGTCGGTGGGGGACGAGTTCGCCACCATCGAGACCACCCGCGGCTTCCTCTCGAACGGCATCAGCGCGCCGATGACCATCAACGGCGGGCTGGGGAACGACGACTTCGTCGTCTTCCACAACAAGGCGGTCCTCCAGCTCAACGGCGGCGAGGGGGACGACGTGTTCGAGATCCGTGCCTTCGCGCTGATCGGCTCGCAGGAGCCGCAGCGTGAGCGCACCGACATCACCGGCGGCGACGGCGCCGATCTGGTGCAGTACGCCGTGAACGCCCCGGTCAACATCGACGGTGGCGACGGCTTCGACACCGTCGTGATCATCGGCACCGAGTTCGGCGACGACTTCGTGATCACGGACAAGGGCGTCTTCGGCGCCGGCCTGAACGTCAATTTCGTGAACATCGAGTCGCTGCGTGTGGATGGCGCCGAGGGGAACGACCGGTTCTTCGTGAAGAGCACCAGCGAGAAGTTCGTCACCGAGATCTTCGGCGGCCTGGGCGAGGACACCTTCAATCTGTCGGGGGACACGCCTCCGGTCGTCAGCAACGACCTGAAGGGCCACAGCGGGATCATCCTGAATGACGTCGTCTACAGCGACGACGCGCGCTTCGCGGACCAGACGATCTTCGGCATCTCCGCCAACGTGGCCGACAACGACGAGCCGTTCGCCGTGATCCGCCAGACGGATGGCTCGACCATCGTCACCGAGAGCGGCGACGTCGATCCCACGGAGGAGGGCCTCGTCGACAGCTACGCGCTCGTGCTGACCCGGGCGCCGGACCCGACGAAGGACGTCCTGATCAACGTTCTGGCGCCAATCCCGACGCCGGACGACCGCGAGCGGCGCGGCCAGTTCTTCCGCGTGGACAGCCCGACGGCGACGCAAGTGGACATCAATGGGACGAACCTGACGCTGACCTTCACGGCGGCCGACTGGTTCCTCCCGCAGACCGTGAATGTGTACGCCGACGCGAAGGGGCTCGAGGATCTGGCCGGGATCTTCACGCGGCCCGAGCTCGGGGACGACCCCGACGACATGGGTCCGTTGCTGGCCCCGTTCGTGATGGACGACGAGGCGTTCGAGGGGGTCCGCTACGGCGTCGTCAACCACCTGATCCGGACCCAGTCGCTGCTCATCGGCGGCGCGTTCCTGGGCGTGACGAACGATGTCGGCGCCGACACGGCGAGCGTGACCATCACCGATCCGGGCGGCGTCACGGCGAACGAGCTTCTCGGCCGCAAGGTGTTCGTCACCAAGAACCCCGGCGTGGGCCAGAGCCGCTACATCGTCGAGGTCGACGACTCGGTACTCGGCGAGTTCAAGCTGACGCTGGACCGCGCCTTCGTGCTGAGCGGGCTCCCCGACACCGTCACCAGCGAGTTCCAGATCCGGATCGACGACGCCATCGTCGGCGTGATGACCGGTTTCGAGGAGGACGCTTTCATCGGTCTCGATCCGGACGACGAGCGCTCCACCTTCACCGACAGCACGGCGCCGTTCCCGACCGTCGGCGAGGGTCTCCGTGGCGCCATCATCGAGATCATCGGCGGTCCCGGCGTTGGCCAGCAGCGCCTGATCCTGGAGAACACGACCGACACGCTGACGCTCAACGGAGGCTGGCGGACCGACCCGGTCGCCAACGAGAGCCTCTACCGGATCGAGCGGTACGACGGCCTCGTAATCCCGAGCGTCTCGGTGCAGATCAACGACAACGATCGGCGCGGCGCCATCCTCGACGAGACCAAGGGGTACGAGGACGACGGCGACATGGTGGGGAACGCCGCCGACGTGGTGGACGACTTCGACACCGTCACGGCGGTGATCGAGGGGGGCGACGGGGACTTCCTGGGCGAGAAGGACGTCGTGAACGTCCGGCTCTCCCGGCAGCCGAACGCCAACGTCAAGGTGCAACTGATCTACAACGGCGAGCAGCTCAACCTGACCGACCTGGCCGGCACCACCCTGAGCTTCCTGACCTTCACGAGCGCAAACTGGGACACGTTCCAGCCGGTCGTCGTCGAGGCGACCCCCGACATGCTCCGCGAGGGGTTCCACACCAACCTGATCCAGGTCCAGATCAGCTCCGCGGATCTCAGCGATCCGGTCCAGGACGGCGCGCAGGACAGCATCGCCATCACCGACCACTTCGCGCTCGTCCCGCCGGACGAGCCGCTCTTCTACGTCGGCCTCAGCCGCGACCCGAACCCGGGCTCGGTGCAGGTCTTCGTCGACACGGTCGAGCTGGTGATGGCGGACGAGGACGGGGAGAACGGCGAATTCCTCCTGCTCAGCAACAAGGTCGTGTTCGTCGACGCCTCGGGCGACGTGCGCGAGGTCTCGGGCGACATCCAGGTCGACTACGAGTACACGGACCCCGGATTCGACGACTCCTTCACGACCCCGATCCTGGCTCGCATGGAGGACGTCGACGCGCCGACCGTCCTGGTCCGCGAGAGCGGCGGCTCCACCGACGTCATCGAGCTCGAGCGCGGCGGCGGCGACCCCGAGGGGGTCCCGACGCTGCTCTACGACCTCGTGCAGGCGTTCAACATCTCGCCGTGGAACGACTCGTACGAGCTGGTGCTCACCGGCCAGCCGACCGCCGAGGTCACCGTGAAGGTGACCCCGGACATCACCAAGACGACGCGCACCGGCGGGATCCGACACGACGAGATCCAGGTCGCGGTCTCGAGCGACGACGTGCGCGTGGTCGAGGAGGAGGTGCTCGTCAACGTCGGCACGGAGGAGTTCCCCATCCTGCTGCTGGTGAAGACCGGCAACCTGCTCGTCACCTTCAACGGCACGAACTGGGACGAACCGGTGGAGATCAAGGTCCGGGCCCTCGACGACCAGGTCGTGGACGGGGGCGACACGCAGGTGTTCGCGCCGGGCCCCAACACCGTGAGCCGCATCCTCGGCCCCGTCTTCATCGAGGGCGCCGGCGGGCAGGGCTCGCTGGGCATCGGGTTCCCGGTGATGCTGCCGGGAGAGATCAACATCAAGGACAAGACCGGCGATGTGGCCGCGCCCGTCTCCGGCAACCAGGTGACCGTCCTCACGGCGAACCTGGAGGCGATCCTCGCCGACTTCGACCTGCTGGATCTGTCCGAGCTGTTCGAGAAGACGATCGAGATTACGGGCGTGCAGGACGCTGGCGACCTGTTCCACTCCGCGATCGGCCAGTTCCGGCTGATCACGGGAGTGCAGGTCAACGGCGCGCAGACGGTCCTGACCCTCAACGCCGCCTTCGACCTCAACCTCGGCGACAACGAGGGTGAGCAGGAGAGCGACCTCAAGAGCTACGCCATCACGGCCGAGAGCCTCAACTTCTTCGTGGACGAGACCACCCAGGTCGACTTCCTGTTCGTCCACGACGAGGACAGCCCGGCCGACAGCAGCGGCGTGCTGACCGGCTCGCGGCTCCGCGGGCTGAATATGGGGCCCGATCTTGTCTTCGGCGGGCAGATCCGGCCGGGCGGCATCAACTTCGGCGACCTCGAGGTGATCGAGATCAACCTCGGCAGCGGCAACAACGACTTCACGGTGCAGGGCACGCCGACCCGCGAGGACGGCTACCAGACCTGGACCCTGCTGAACACGGGCGACGATATCGAGTGGCAGGGGCAGCAGGGGGACACGGTGACCGTGAAGCTGAACGCGGTCGACGAGATCACGGCCACCGGCACGGTAGTCAGCGGCGAGAACGCCGACGCGGACGCCAACGTCTACTACACCACGGTGACGATCGACCAGTCGTTCGCCGACGACTCTCTGGCCGGCCAGGTCATCGAGATCCTCGAGGACGGCCTGGGCGACAACGGCGGGGAGGCCGACGGCCAGTCGCGGCGCATCCTCGGGAACACCGGGGCCGTCCTGACCGTGGAGAGCCCCTGGGAGTTCATCCCCGACGGTGAGGCCTACCAGATCGTCAACCCGGCGGACGGCGCGTTCGCGGTGAACACCGAGGGCGGCGACGACACGGTCGACGCCGCGATGTCGTCGCTGGGCATCGCCGTGTTCGGCGGCCTCGGCGCCGATGACATCACCACCGGCAGCGGCGCCGACATGATCTTCGGCGACCGCGGGCGGGTGGACTACTTCAACTTCGACGGCGCCATCGTGACGCGCCTCGGCGATGCGCCGGAGCCGATCCTCGGCTTCGTGACGGAGCAGGTGACGCTCCTCACCCTGAACCAGCTCGTCGACGCCATGGCGAGCTTCCCGGTCGCGGACAGCATCGCCGACGGGATGGGCACAGACGACATCGGCCTGGTGGGGCTCTACGTCGACGTCAACAGCGGCAAGGGGTTCCTCCAGACCATCCGCCGCATCACCGCCAACACGGGGACGATGCTGACGGTCACCCCCGACTTCGACACCGACGAGGACCTGCCCGGTCCGGACCCGACGGATCCGGGTGAGTACCGGATCTCGACGATCCCCGAGGACCAGACCGACGGCGTGGTGCGCGACCCGGGCCTGCTGCTCACCGTCGACAACGAGCTGGGAGGCGCCGACCTCATCGACGCGGGGCTAGGCGACGACCAGGTCTTCGGCGGTGCGGGTGGCGACGAGATCACCGGCGGCGGCGACAACGACATCGTGGTTGGCGACGGCGGACGGCTCGACCGCTCGCGCGATCCGAATGCGCCCGACGAGCTCGTGGTCCACGACAGCGAGACCGGCCGCGTCAGCGTGGCGAGTTTCTTCGACCGGCTCCGCACCATCGCCTGGCACGACGGCGGCGTCGACACGCTCGCCGGCGGCGCCGGGGCGGACTTCATCCTCGGCGGCAACAGCGGCGACACGATCTACGGCGACGATCTGGGCGGCCCCTCGGGCGCCGGCGACCTGGGCGACGTCATCCTCGGCGACAACGGCGAGGTGGAGTTCGTCGACGGGGTGGTCAACCAGGTGTTCACCACCGACGTGAGCGAGGCGACCGGCGGGTCGGATACCGTCGACGGGAACGCCGGCGACGACATGATCCTCGGCGGCGTCAACGGCTCGATGGACGATCTGCGTGGCGGATCGGACGACGACATTCTGCTCGGCGACAACGGCATTCTTTTCTGGGACGACCCGGCCGACCCGAGCCTGTCGACACTCGACCGGATCGCCACGCGCGACACCGACCGCGGCGGCGATGACCTCATCGCCGGCGATGCCGGTGACGACCTGATCCTCGGCGGCACCGGTGCCGACGTGGTTGACGGTGGCGCCAACGACGACATCATTTTTGGCGACTTCGCGACGATTCTCCTCGCCAACAACGTGGCGATGGACATGAACCCGACCGAACGCACGCTGGGCGGCGCCGACATCCTCTCGGGAGGCAGCGAGGAGGACATCGTCGTCGGCGGCGCGAACAGCGACATCCTCGACGGGGACGCCGGGGACGACCTGATCTTCGGCGACAACGTGCGTCTCGACCGGCTCGCGAGCCTCGGGTCGATCGTCAACCCGCGGTTCCGGGCGCTGCTGGGCACGGTGATCTACGACCTCACCGACGCTCCGAAGCAGGGCGCCGCGCACCGGCCGGATCCGACCGGCGTGCCGGTCTGGACCGACTGGAAGCCCACGCTGCTCGACAACTCGGCCGCGGATCAGGCGGCGGCGCTCAACAACTTCGGCGACGACTACATCGCCGGCGGCGGTGCGGACGACCAGATCTTCGCCCAGCTTGGCGACGACGTGGTCCAGGGGGACGGCGCGATCGAGGGGCTCGTGGACGACGGCATCGCCGCGGGCGCGTTCCGCGACGGCGCGAACCTGCTGCAGGTGACCCCGTCGTTCGAGGCGATGAGCGACGGCGACGACTACATCGAGGGGAACGGCGGCTCCGACGTCGTGTTCGGCAACCTGGGCCAGGACGACATCATCGGCGGCAGTTCGACGCTGTTCAGCCTGACGACCCAGGACCTGCGGCCGGACGACTCCGACCTGCTGTTCGGCGGCGCCGGCACCGACATCGCGCGGAACGACTACGGTGACGAGAGCGCCTTGGGTCACGCGCGCGACGCCGACGTCATCGCCGGAGACAACGCCAACATCTACCGCCTCGTCGGGGTGAACGGTGTCGATTCCGGAGCCCTGCTCGGGTTCAACTACGACAACTATGGCTCCCTCAAGCTCATCCCGCGGGCGGTCGAGCTCCTGGACTACACCCCGGGCGGAGTCGATTTCAATGCCGCGGGCCAGGCCGGGGACATCGGAGCGGCCGACGAGGCGCACGGGGAGTCGGGCGACGACACGATCTACGGGATGGTCGGGCCGGACGTCCTGTTCGGGGAAGGGCAGGACGACGACATCGTCGGCGGCTACGGCCACGACTGGATCTCCGGCGGCACTGGGGACGACGGGGTCCTCGGGGACGATGGCCGCATCTGGACGAGCCGCAACAGCACCTCCCAGGGGGAGCCGCTCTACGCGATTTCCGCTCTCGCGGCCGTGAACGTCGTGATCGACACCCCGGGGGACCTCCAGGTCGCCACCATCAACGTGGGTGGGGAACTCAAGAAGACCGTCAACATGACACCGTACCACCTGGTGCCGGCCGGCAGCCTCGAGGATCCGCTCTTCGATCCCAGCGACGCCGATGACGTCATCTACGGCGGCTTCGGGAACGACTCGCTCCACGGCGGGGCGGGCGACGACGCCATCTCCGGGGCCGAAGCGCTGCCGCAGTTCTACGCCTCCCCGGACAATCCGGGCGACGTCCTGCGCTTCGGGCAGGAGCGCGCCGGCGAGTTCGCCGCCTACGACGAGTTCGACGCGTGGCGGAAGATCTTCGTCGATGCCGACGGCGTGTTCACCGGGGACCCCTCGGATACCCCGTTCCTGCTCAACTTCGACGCGGCGGAGGGGAGGCTCGACTCCGGGACGCCGAGCGACGGGAACGACCGCGCGTTCGGGGACCTCGGGAACGACTGGATCGTCGGCGGCAGCGGCCGCGACAACCTCTACGGCGGTTGGGGGAACGACCTGCTCAACGCCGACGACGATCATGACTCCACCGCCGGCACCGCGGATCCGCTCGCGAACGACGTGCCTGACGGCCCGAACGCGACGTACGAGGACCGGGCGTTCGGCGGCGCGGGCCGCGATGTCCTGATCGGGAACACCGGAGGCGACCGGCTCATCGACTGGGCCGGCGAGTTCAACAGCTACATCGTGCCGTTCGCGCCGTTCGGCATGTTCACGGTCAGCCGCCAGCTGCTGCCGCAGCTCCCGGAGTTCCTCTACGACCTGTCCGAGAGCGACGGCGCCGACCCGACCCGCCCCGGCGACTCCGGCGGGAATGCGGCTCGAAATGGCGAGCCGGACGGGGAGCTCGGGCTCGTGCTGCAGAAGGACCCCGACTGGAACGAGCAGACCGGCGCGCCGGACGACCCGCAGCCGGGCAACATCCCGGGCGGCGCGCGTGACATCCTCAAGGGCGCGCAGTTCAACAACGGTCAGGCGCAGGGGTTCGCGCCGGACAGCGGCGTCTGGCAGGTGATGAACGGGCGCTTCGAGGTGGGTCCGGACCAGTGGGGTGGGGACGCGGCGAGCGTTTACAACGTCGACGAGATCCTGCCCAGCTATTTCGAGATCTCGGCCCTGGTCAACGCCGACAAGGTGGGCGCCTCGGCCTCGGGCGGACAGGGGACCGCGTCGAACGTCTATCTGATCTTCGACTACCAGGGCGAGCGGGACTTCAAGTTCGCCGGGATCGACGCCAAGAACGACAAGCTGCAGATGGGGCACCGGAACGCGGCGGGCTGGATCGTGGACGTGAGCGCGAACATGCAGCTTCGCGCCAACATCGACTACAACCTGCTCCTGGCTCTGAACGGGGTGACGGCGACGCTGGTGGTCGACAACGCCACGGCCCTGAGCCACGCGTTCTCCCCGAGGGTGGACGCCGACGGCTTCACCTACGGGTTGAATGCCGGGATGGTCGGGATCGGTTCCGACAACTCGGTGGGACGCATCGACAACGTCCTGGTCCAGGTGCTGCCGCCGCAGATCACCCTGGAGGAGGCGGAGGATTTCTCCGACGGTCTGGCAGGCCGGTTCACCGGGGCCCACAGCGGCGACTGGCAGGTGCTGGGCGGCCGCTTCGAGGGGGACACGGCTCTGGGCGGGGACCGGGCCGTCAACTTCGTCGACCTCGGTCTGGCGCACGGACTGGCGGAGAACTCCATGCTCGATCTGGAGTCGACACTTCGCGTCCAGGGGACCGGCGGGCTGGTGTTCGACGCGTATGGTCTGGACGACTTCAAGTTCGTCTGGCTGCAGGCCGACACCGACCAGGTGGTGATCGGGCACCATACGGCGCGACGCGGCTGGTCCTACGACGTTGCGGTTTCCAAGACGCTCCTGACGGACACGGACTACGACCTCTCGGTGTCGCTGCGCGGATCCACCGTCAGCGTCTCCGTGAATGGGGCGCTGGTGACGGGACATGCCTTCAACGCCCCGGTCGTCGATGGAGGGTTCGGGCTGCTGACGGGCAGCGGCGGCAGCTCGTTCGATGCGCTGACCTTCCGGACGAACGACACGGTCTTCCTGCCGGTTGGCGCGGAGAGCGCGTTGATCGGCGCCGCCGGGCTGCTGGCCGCATCGGACTCAGGGATCGATTCCGAGCCGACGCGCGCGACCGGCGCCTCCTCGGCTGGCCACGGCGGCAACGTCGCCGCCGAGGCGAGCCGGATCGACGGGTGGCTGGTGGACGTCGAGCGTCCGGCCAAGCGGTTCGACTGGGCGTTCTGGTCGCGGCCGCTGAACCTGCTCGGGATGGGATGGGACAGGACGGTGGAGCGGAACGACGGGGAGTTGCCGCCGCGGTCCGAGACCCAGCCTGCCGATCTGAGCCGCGACTGGCTGGTGGAGGGGATCGACGCCCGCCGGCCGGGGAGAACCGACGAATAACCGGTAGCCGGCAGCCGATCCCCGGGCACGGCTGCGCAGCGCCGCGGTCCCGCTATCCGGGCGGGATCGTGTGATAAAGTGCGTCGGACCGGCGCGAGTCTGTGTTCAGCGCGCCCCGACGGAGCACGGAGCGTCGTCCTTTGCTCAGCACCGGAGCCGAGCGAGGTATCCGCCGCTCACAACCTGTCCGACGTCTCGATTGAAGGGAGAGGGATGATGACGAAGGAAGTGGGGGAGAAGGTCGACCAGACCACCGGCGCCCTGCCGAAGGTGAAGTGGGACGATACGAACATGAAGACCACCTATGCCAACGTCTGCAACGTCGCCAGCTCGCGCGAGGAAGTGACGATCCTGTTCGGGACCAACCAGACGTGGAACAGCCGGGATCGCGAGGTGTCCGTCTCCTTGAGCGATCGGATCATCGTCAGCCCGTTCGCGGCCAAGCGTCTGGCCATCCTGCTGGGGAGCGTGGTGAAGGAGTACGAGAAGCGCTTCGGCACCCTCGGGATTGGCGCGTTGGGCGGCGACACCAAGGAGCCCTGAGCGGCCCGCCTTCGCCCGCGAGAATAGACCACGACCCCGCCAGCGGCCCGCGCCCCCGGCGGGGTTTTCTACGTACCGTCGCGGTTTCTCAGGGGCAGGGGGTCAGGGGAATCCGGTCGCTGCCGGCCGAACTCAACCCCAGGGACGCGGCGGCGCCCGCGCGGCTGAAACTCACGACGAAGGTGAAGATCTGGCGCTGCGGCGGGTCGTCGAACTCCTCGAACGCCAGGTCATCGAGGTCCGGGTCGCGCGCGTCCTGGCAGGAGCCGAGATCTCCGCCCCTCAGCCCGGCCGGCGTCGAGCGGTAGACATGGTACGCATCGGGGAGCACGTCGGCTGCGGTCCACGCGACCGTCCCGGTACCGGCCACGGAGAGCTCACTCACCTGGCCGAGGTGCTCGTAGCAGCCGGCGTCCGCGACCGCCATGCTGTCCCCCTCGGCGTCGATCGGACGCGGATTGCCGTCCAGGTCGACAGGCGGCGCGGTGACCAGGGGGTCGGCCCCCTCGACCGCGGGGGAGGGGAGCATGAGATGGTAGTTCCCCGCCGGGGCGTCCAGGAACCTCGGATCCGCATGTGGGTTTCCCGGCGGCAGCGCTCCCGAGGTCGAGACGAAATCCACGGGCAGGTTCTGATCGAACAGATTGCCAGCAATGCTGGCGGTCGCGTAGTAGACGTCCAGCGCCCCGGTCGATGCCGAGGCGCTCGCGTTCCCCGCGATAACGTTGTTCGCGATCGCCTGGCCGTCCCCGTAGACCACCCCGATCGCCGGCCCGAAGCCGCTCGCCACGCCCGTCAGGAGGTTCCCGACGATGGTGTTGTACGCCACGGTCGCGTCGTCCGACCCCACCAGGGCGAGGCCACCCCCGAGGCGGACGGCCAGGTTATCCCGGATGAGGTTCCCGATCACAACCGCGCCCGGAGCGTTGGAGATGCAGATCCCCCCGCCGTCCCCATCGAACCCCGGCGCGACCTCGATCGCCTCGTTTCCGGTGATGACGTTGCGGCTGATCGTCGGCTCGCCGAGGAGGCCCGCGCCTCCCAGTATCTCGATCCCGCCGCCGAACGCCGACCTCCCGCCCGTGATCCGGAAGCCGGTCACCGACGAGATGCCGGCATCGTCCAGGGTGAGGGTGGTGTCCAGGTCGCCCCCATCGATGACCGTCTGCCCTGGACCGCCGGCTGCCACCAGATGCACCACCTTGCCATCGATCCGCAGGTTCTCGACGTAGGTCCCCGGGAAGACCCGGACGGTCTCCCCCGGCGCCGCCGCGTCAATCCCGTCCTGGATCGCGGGGAAGGGAGCCAGGGCGGTCCCGTCGCACGGGGAGCAGGCGGCCGCCGCGTCGACGAAGATGTCGGCCCGAGCCCCCACTGAGAGGCACAGGGCCGCCGCGCAGGCGGCCAGCGGAATCCAGGGGGTGACGGGGCGGAATCGCACCCCGGGAATATACGACCGCCCGGCTCAGAGGGCTAGCACGACGGCGGCGCCCAGGAAGATGCCGAACTGGGTCCAGAACCGCTTCCAGTCCGTCGTTCGCTCCGAGAAGGTCACGTCGAGCCGCTCCGGGCCGGCCGGAGTCAGCTCGGCGCTCCTGCCCGGGGGGGTCCCCATCCGGACCTCCAGGCGATGCCGGGCCGGGTCGCCGCCATCCATCTCGTCGAACGACTGGATGACCTGACCGTCTGCAGCGGTCACGGTCAGCGTGTAGCGCTGCACCGGAAGCCGCTCGAATCGGAAGACGCCCTCGGGGTCGGTGAGCGCCTCGAACGAACGCGAGTCGGCACCCACGACGTGGACACGAGCCCCCTCGAGACCGGGCCGGCTCCCGCTGGGGTTGGAGACCTTCCCCTGCAGGAACAGGTAGGCATAGTTCTTCGGCTCGGCGGCACGGGCCGGACCCGCGAACGCCAGCAGGACGAGCGACAGCAGGCCACGGGCGATCGGTGCGGGGATCATGTCGGCCACCTCATGTCGTCACGGGCTGGCATGGGCGCGGACGGACCGTTGCGCGTCGGAGCCGGCGCCGGGAGAGGACTTCCCACGGGACGCCCCGGTCCGGTCTGCCGATCCGGCCATGGGCAGCAATTCCACAGCGCCGGCCGGCGGCCGCTGGGCGGAGGCCTCCGCGCAGGAGGGATCCGCGCCATCACAGTTGCTGTCGATCGCGTCGCCGCAGAGTTCGGGCGCTCCGGGGAACCGGGTCCCGTCCGCATCGTCGCAGTCGGTCCCCGCGATGACGGGGAGCACGGCGAGGAGATCGCCGAAGTCGTCGCCGTCGCGGTCCCGCATGCAAGCGCCGGGGAACGCCTCGTTCGGAGCCGCCCCCGGGAAGGTGGCGAGGTCGGAATCGTCGCAGTCGCTGCCGGCGAGCGCGCCGGCGGGCGGGATCAGATCGCCGAAATCGTCGCCGTCGGCGTCCTGCATGCAGGCGTCCACGATCGCCTCGTTGGGCGCTGCCCCGGGGTAGGTGGCCCCGTCACCGGGGACGCAGTCGCCGCCTCCCCGGATCTGCGGGTTGTCCCCCTGGACGTCGTCCCACGTCACGCAGGCGACATAGCCGTCGAGGTCGCCGTCCTTCTCATCCGACGGGACGAACCCATCGCACGAGTTGTCGTTGCCGTCGCAGCGCTCCAGCGCGCCCGGACGGGTGGCCGGATCGCTGTCGTTGCAGTCGGTCCCGGCCACGATGGGCAGACGCGCGCTCGCGTCCCCGAAGCCGTCGGCGTCCCGGTCCCGCATGCAGTTGAACGGGGCCTCGGCCGCGGCGCCGGGGAAGGTGTCCTCGGCGCCGTCGTCGCAATCGGTGCCGCGGGCGACGCCGGCGGGCGGGTTCACGTCCCCGTAACCGTCGCCGTCATGGTCCTTCATGCAGGCACCGGCGAAGGTCTCCAGGGAGGCGATGCCGGGGTGGATGAGCGGGTCGGAAGCACCGCAGTCCCCGCCGCCAAGGATACCGCCGTCGTTCCCCTGGGTATCATCCCAACCGGCGCATGCGACGTAGCCGTCCAGGTCGGGGTCGGTCTCGTCCGCCGGGAGGGTTCCGGCGCAGGTGTTGGGGTTGCCGTCGCAGCGCTCGGGCGCTCCCGGGAAGGTGTTCGGGTCGGTCTCGTCGCAGTCGTCCGAGGTCGACGATTCCCCTTCGGAGGCGTCGCACGCGCCGTCGTCCGCGAGCACCGTCGTGGCCAGCGCGTTGCCGGATCCATCCTCGTCCGCGTCCACGAAGCAGGTGATCGTGTCGTCGCCGGAGCAGTCCTGGTCGATTCCGTCGTCGACCACCTCATCCGCCGCCGGGGAGATCGTCGCATCGTCGTCGTCGCAGTCGGTGGCGAACGGCGACTCGCCGGCGTCGGTGCAGTCCATGTCGTCGGGGATCAGCGTGGTCGAGGTCCCGAAGCCGTCGCCGTCCAGGTCCTCGAAGCAGGTCGAGGAGTCGACGCCATCGCAGTCCTGGTCGACGCCGTCGTTCGGCATCTCCGCCGCGCCCGGGAAGATCGAGTCGAGGCCGTCGTTGCAGTCGTTCCTGGTCGCCGCCTCCCCCTGGGCGGAATCGCAGGCGCCGTCGCTCGCGACCACCGTGATCCCGTCGACCCCTCCGAAGCCGTCGCCATCGGCGTCCACGAAGCAGGTGATCGCGTCGGTGCCGTTGCAGTCCTGGTCCTCCTCGTCGTCCGGCACCTCGGCGGCGCCGGGGAACGTCCCCGGGTCGCCGTCGTTGCAGTCGTCCGAGGAGATCGCCTCCCCCTGCACGCTGTCGCAGGTACTGTCGCCGGCGACGACCGTCGTCCCCTGGTCCGTGCCGAACCCGTCGCGGTCGGCATCGAGGATGCAGAGGATCGCGTCGAACCCGTTGCAGTTCTGGTCCACGCCGTCGCCGAGGACCTCGGGGGCCCCCGGGAACACGGCTGCGGCGCCATCGTCGCAGTCGCTGCTCAGGGAGGACTCCCCGGCGTCCTCGCAGTCCGCATCCACGGAGGTGACGCGGTTCGTCCCCCCGAAGCCGTCCCCGTCGGCGTCGCGGAAGCAGTCGTGCGAGTCGGCACCGTCGCAGTCCTGGTCGATGCCGTCCCCCGGGATGTCCAGGTCTCCGGGGCTGAGCCCCGGATCGCTGTCGTTGCAGTCCCCGCCGACCGGCGCCTCCTTGGCGGCCTGGTCGCAGCTCCCGTCGTGGGCCGCCACCGGGATCGAGGTCAGCCCGAAGCCGTCCTTGTCGCCGTCGAAATAGCAGGTGATGCTGTCGGTCCCGCTGCAGTTCTGGTCGACGCCGTCGTCGAGGATGTCGGTGGCGTTGGGGCGGATGCCGGGGTCGGTGTCGTCGCAGTCGGTGGACGAGGCCGCCTCCCCCTGTGCCTTGTCGCAGGCGCCATCCGCCGCCAGCACCTTCAGGCCGCCGTCGTTCCCGAAGCCGTCCTGGTCGGCATCGGCGAAGCACGAGATGGTGTCGTGGCCGTTGCAGTCCTGGTCGATGTTGTCGCCGGGGGTCTCGGGCGCCCCGGGGTAGATCGCCGGGTTGGCATCGTCGCAGTCGGTGGAGAGGCCGGACTCGCCGGGGTCGGCACAGTCGGCGTCCCCGGCCGGCACGGTGGCGGTCGAGCCATACCCGTCGCGGTCGGTGTCCACGAAACACTGGAGCGAGTCGGCGCCGCTGCAATCCTGGTCCACGCCGTCCCCGGGGAGCTCCGGAGCCCCGGGATGCGTCTGCGGGTCCCCGTCGTTGCAGTCATCCGAGGTTTCCGATTCTCCCTCCTCCGCGTCGCAGGTCCCGTCGCTCGCCGGCAGCGTGGCCCCCAGATCGGTCCCGAACCCGTCGCCATCGGCGTCGACGAAGCAGGTCACCGTGTCGGAGCCGCTGCAGTCCTGGTCGAGGCCGTCGTCGGGGACCTCGGGAGCGCCGGGGCGGACGCTGGCGAAGTTGTCATCGCAGTCGTCGGAGTTCCCCGCCTCCGCCTGGGCCGCGTCGCAGCTCCCGTCGCCGGCGAGGATCGTCGTTCCGTCATCGTTGCCGAAGCCGTCGCTGTCCGCATCGAGGAAGCACTGGATGGTGTCCGTACCGCTGCAGTCCTGGTCGATCCCGTCGTCCGGGGTCTCCGGGGCGCCCGGGAAGGCGCCCGCGTTCGCATCGTTGCAGTCGTTCTGGGAGAGCGACTCGCCGTCCGCCGTGTCGCAGCTCCCGTCCCCCGCCAGCACCGGGGTGGGGATCGCCGAGCCGAAGCCGTCCCGGTCGGCGTCGGCGTTGCAGGCGATGGTATCGGCGCCGTTGCAGTCCTGATCCACCCCGTCGCCGACGATCTCGGTCGCGCCTGGGGAGATCCCCGGGAGGGCGTCGTCGCAGTCGGTGTCGAACGGCGACTCCCCGGGGTCGGTGCAGTCCATGTCGAGCTGGATCACCGTGTTCGCGGTGCCGAAGCCGTCGCCGTCAAGGTCCTCGAAGCAGGTCTGGGAGTCCATTCCCAAGGGATCACAGTCCTGGTCAAACCCGTCGTTCGGCACCTCCGGAGCGCCCGGGAACGAGTCCCGGTCGCCGTCGTTGCAATCAGTCCCCGCCGCCACCGGCGCGGTCGTGGTGTCGTCCCCGTAGTCGTCCGCATCGGCGTCTCGCCTGCAGGCGCCGGGAGTTGGCTCCAAGGGCGCAGCGCCCGGGAATGTCGTCGCTGACCCGTCGTCGCAGTCGGTGCCGGCGGTCACGCCGGGCGGGGGCGTCAGAGCCCCGTAGCCGTCGCCGTCGGCGTCAGCCCGGCAGGCGCCCGGGTTCACTGGCTCGAGAGCCGCCGCACCGGAGAACGTTGCCCCGGACGCGGCGTCGCAGTCGCCGCCGCCGAGGATGCCGGCGTCGTTCCCCTGCACGTCGTCCCAGCCCTGGCACGTCACGTAGCCGTCGGCGTCGCCGTCGGCCTCGTTCGCCGGCAGCGATCCGTCGCAGTTGTTGTCGTCCCCGTCGCACGCCTCGGTCGCGCCGGGGTGCGTCCCCGCGGCTGCCGGGGAGTCGTCGTCGCAGTCGGTTCCCGCGGTGACTCCGGGTGGGGGCGTGAGGTCCCCGAAGCCGTCTCCATCGGCGTCGGCCCGGCAGGCGCCCGGGTTCGCCTCGGAGGCTGCGGCCCCCGGGAAGGTCGCGGCGGCGGTGAGGGAGCTGTCGTCGCAGTCGCTGCCCCTGACGACCGGCAGGCTGACCGAGGCGTCGCCGTAGTTGTCGCCGTCCGCGTCCTTCATGCAATTCAGCGGCCCGTCGATGGACGCCGCGCCCGGGAAGGTCACGGCGGAGCCGTCGTCGCAGTCGGTGCCGCGCACCACCGGGAGGACGGCTCCGGAGTCCCCGAAGCCGTCGCCGTCGACGTCCCGCATGCAGGCGAACGCCAGCGGCTCGCGGCTCGCCACGCCCGGGAACGTGATCGGGGACGTCTCGTCGCAGTCGCCCCCGCCGAGGATGCCGGGATTGTCCCCCTGCGTATCGTCCCAGGCGAGGCAGGCGACGAAGCGGTCGCCGTCGACGTCCTTCTCGTTCGCGGGCACGCCGCTCCCGCAGGCGTTGTCGTTGCCGTCGCAGATCTGCGGTGCACCGAAGTAGGTCTTCGGGTCGCCGTCGTCGCAGTCGGCGTGATTGCGCGACTCGCCGTCGGCGGCGTCGCACGCGCCGTCCGGAGCCACGACCGTGGTCGACGCCACGCCTCCGAAGCCGTCGTGGTCGAGGTCCGCGAAGCAGGTGATGGCGTCGCTCCCGCTGCAGTCCTGGTCGATCCCGTCGCCGGGGACCTCGCCCTGTCCGGGGAAGATCCCCGCGTCCCCGTCGTCGCAGTCGGTCCCCAGGTCCGCTTCCCCTGCCTCGCCGCAATCGCCGTCGGCGGAGAGCAGGGTCGGCGTGCCGCCGACGCCGTCCCGGTCGAGGTCCTGGAAGCAGGTCACCGTATCGAAGCCGTTGCAGTCCTGGTCGACGCCATCGTCGGCGATCTCGGAGGCGGAGAGGAACGTCGCCTCGTCGCCGTCGTCGCAGTCGGTGCCTTTCACGATCGGAAGGACGGCGTCCTCGTCCCCGTAGTCGTCCCCGTCCGCGTCCTTCATGCAATTGAACGGGCCGTCCTGCGGCGCCGCGCCGGGGAAGGTGAAGGCCGATCGGTCGTCGCAATCGGTTCCGGAAGGGATCGCGTCGAGCGGGGCCTGCTCGCCGTAGCCGTCGCCGTCGCCGTCGCGCAGGCAGATCCCCGGCAGGGCCTCGTTCTCACCCGCGCCGGGGAAGGCGTCGTCGTCGTCGTCGTTGCAGTCGTCGCCGCCGAGGACCCCGGAGTTGTTTCGCTGCGTGTCGTCCCAGCCTGCGCAGGGGACCCAGCGGTCGAGGTCGTCATCGGTCTCGTCGTCCGGGATGCCGTTCGCGCAGTCGTTGTTGTTGCCGTCGCACAGCTCCGGAGCGCCGGGGAAGCTCAGCTTATCGGCGTCGTCGCAGTCGGTCCCGTCCGCGACCGGTGTGTTGGCGGACGCGTTCCCGTAGCCGTCCTCGTCGAGGTCCTCCATGCAGAGCGTCAGGCTGTCCCGCTCGGCGGCTCCGGGGAACGCGAGGGGGGACCGGTCGTTGCAGTCGGTCCCCGCGACGATGCCGCTGACGGTCGTGATGTCCCCCCAGCCGTCGCCGTCGGAGTCGGTGCGGCACGCGCCCGGGTCCGCCTCCCTGGGCGCGGCGCCGGGGAAGGTCTCCTCCTCGTCGTCGTCGCAGTCCCCGCCGCCAACGATCTTCAGGTCGTCCCCCTGGCTGTCGTCCCAGCCGCTGCACGCGGCGTAGGTGTCGTCGTCGTCGTCCAGCTCGTTCATCGGGATGATGGTGTTGCAGTCGTTGTCATTGCCGTCGCACTGCTCCGACGCCCCCGGGTGGCTCGTCGGATCGTCGTCGTCGCAGTCGGCCGCGGTATCGTCGTCGCCGCAGGCGTCGAAGTCGTCGCCGTCCGTGTCCGGAGCGTCATCGTCGAGGCCGTTGCAGTTATCGTCGATGTCGTTGCAGAGGATCTCGTCGGCCTCGGCGTTCACCGCCGGATCCACCCGATCGCAGTCGGTGGCGTCGAGATCCTCGTCGCCGTCGTCGTCCTCGTCGCGGAGGTTCCGGCCCGCGGTCGCACGGTCGTCGTCGGTGTCCTCCAGCGTGACCAGGTAGACGCGGCCCTGGGTCGCCGAGGCGACGACGAGGTCGTCGGAGGTGTCGCCGTTGAGGTTGCCGGTGGCAAGCGCGAACCCGATCTCGTCCCCCAGGTTGTTCGCGCGGTCGCCGCCGTAGAGCAGCACGTTCATCCCGCCGGCTCCCGCGCAGTCCGGCGCGGTCCCGCAGCTTCCGAGGTTCACCGGCGACGCGAGGAGATCCGGCGTGAAGCTGATGTAGGCGGTCCCCCGGTCGATCTCGTTGACGGTGAGCCCACGGCCGTCCTCCCGGCGGGCGGTGACGATGAGGTCGGGGGTCCCGGAGCCGTCGACGTCCCCGAAGCCGACGGCGAACCCGAGCTGATCGCCGGAGCGCCGCGCCACGAGGACGACAGCGGCGGAAGCGGCCTCCGCGTCGGGAGGGCCGGCAGCGTAGATCCCCGGCCGCCAGAGGTAGGCCTTCCCCGCGTTGGAGCGAATGACGCTCGCCACGTTGGTGGCCGGATCACCCGTCGGGTCGTTGTCGGCGAAGATCGCGCCGACCAGGAGATCGCCGCGCGTGCTCACGGCGAGGCTGTAGCCGAAGAAGTCCCCCGCGCGCTCCCCGGTGATCGACTGCAACTGGAGATCGGACCCCGCGCGGTAGGTCCCCCCCCCGCCGCTGGCGCCATCGGGCGCGAGCGGTCCCTGCACCAGCAACACCTTGCCGTTGGCGTGCCCGACGGCGCCGATCGCCAGGTCGTCGCGTTCGCCGAAGGGGACTTCCATCTCGTCGAAGTCCTGGTCGAGGTCGCCCACCGCCAGGACCTCCCCCAGCCCGTCGCCGGCGGCCGACTCGAGGAGCAGCGCTCCCGCCGGGTCGGTGAGGACGGTGCCCGCCGAGACCGGGAACACGGTCACCCTTCCCGCCCCCGCCAGAGCGCCGCGCGCGCCGACGATGACGTCTTCCCCGTCGCCGGACGTGGAGAGAATCCGGCCGAAGGCCACGGAGTAGCCGAACTCGTCGTCCACGGCCGGGTCGGTCGATTGCACCGTCCGGGCGATCACCGAGGCGTCCAGGAAGACCGTACTCGCCGGGTTCGAGGCGGTCAGGCACAGGCTTCCCGGGGGGAAATAGAAGACCGTCCCGGCGGGGGCGCCGGGGGCCCCCGGGTCGCCGGGGGCACCGATGAGCAGAGGCGCCGCCTCGTCCCCGGGCGCGCAGCCGGTCGCATCGCCCGGCCGTCCGACGGCGACGGAAAAACCGAACGACCCAACGTTGGCGGAAGGCTCCAGAATGATGTCGGCGCGGGTCGCGGCGTCCACACCCCGTTCCAGGCTCCCCTCGGAGAGCCCGTAACCCGCCGTGGCGCTGGGGCGCCCGAAGAAGACATAGACGCGGTTGCGCGACGGGTCGCCGACCACCACGTCGGCCAGATCGTCACCGTCGAGCCGTCCGGTCGCCACCGCGAAGCCGAACCCACCCGGGGCTGCCCCTGCCGCTCCCTGGAGGCGGATGTCGCTCGCCTCGCATTCCGTGCGGGCCTCGCCGCTGCCGTCGTCGCGCTGCTCGCAGACCGAGAAGGTAGCCGGCGCGTTCGCGCCGACGAAGACCGCGAAGGTCCACTGGGTCGAGGCGCCCAGCGCGGCCACGAGCGCCGCTGCCCGCACGGCGGACCGCGGCGTCGAGCCCTGCCCGGGACCGGTCAAGGGGCGACGCCGGCGCCGGCCGGCGCGCGCCGGTCCGCGCCGATGCGGAAGCCCAGCACGACCTGCCGCTCGACATCCGATGTCTCCCCGGCGAGGTGGAGCGCGTATCGTCCCCATCGCACTCCGGCGCCGGCCGTGAAGTGCCTCACGGTGCCGTCCCCGGCGAACGAGTCGACGTACGCCTGGTTCACCGCCGGATCGAGGCTGTTGAACCCGGTCATGCCGATCCCCGCGTCGTCGGACTGGAAGTAGCCGACCTGCGCGGTCAACTCGCAGCCTCCGTCCGCGGCGAAGCGCTGACGGAACTCCGCTCCCAGGCGCGGGACAGTGCTGTCGTTCACTTCGTAGTCGATCGTCGCCCCGGGGTCGACCGGGTACGACGCCGCCGCGAGCCGGGGGCTGGTGAGGAAGCCGACCCCGGCCTGGAACCCCTCCGTCAGGTCGGAGTACTCGAGGCGCTGATACTCCGCGGAAAACAACCAGTGCCGCGGCGTGCGATAGCTCACCCCGGCCGAGTAGCGGTCCGGCACGGCCAGCGTGGTCTCGAACGCGGCGTCGGTTATCCCGTTGAACGTCACCTCCTCGTGCACGGAGAACCTGGCCCCCTTCGCGAAGGCGATCCCGAACCCCCACGGTGACTGCCCTCCGGAGAAGGCCGAGTCGGGGTGCCAGTGCAGGCCGATCGTGTAGGCGAAGTCGGAGTCGGCGCTGGCGGCACTCGTCCCGTAGACGTCCTGGTTGAGCTGCCCGGCGAGCCGGGGGTGGGTCGGGTCGAAGAGCAACTGGAGCGGGTCGTCGATCTCCGTGACGCTCTGCCCCTCGAGGTCGAGCTCGGCGTAGCTGACGGTCAGCCCGAGCGAGAAGTCCTGCGTGAGATCGTAGGAGAGGCTCGCGTTCCAGTAGACCACGTCCGCCGACAAGTCCCCGGAGCTGGAGGTCGCCACCGAGTACACCTGCACCTCGCTCCCGACGACCGTGTTCGGGTAGGTGTCGAAGGCGAAGCGGGAGCTCGCGTCGGCAAGTCTCGGGTCGGTCGAGAGCACCTGCTGCCACGAGACGGCCACCGTCAGCCTGTGCGGCCGGGTTCCGATCGCGAACGGCCACGCGAAGCTCGCGAAGGAGGGGGTGTCGATCCTCGCGGCGTCGCCCGCGGTGGTCACTTCCAGGTAGGGCAGCCCGGTGGGGCCACCCACGGGATCGACCGCCACGCTGCCCGTCAGGATGTCGAGGTTCTCCGTCCCCGGGTCGACGGATCGATGCTCCAGGTAGACGTCCCACGCCGGCAGAAAGTGCAGTGCGGCGGGGTTGTAGTAGGCAGACACCGCATCGCCGCCGATGGCGGTGAAGGCGCCCCCCATCGCCACGGCGCGGGCGCCGGGCTCGAGGAAGACGAACCGCAGATCCCGGAACACCTCCGAGTCGCTCACGGCATGGGCCGACGGCGGTCCGGTGAGGAGCCCCGCGACGCAGAGCATGGTCCCCACTACGAGCCTGCGGCACGCCCGCCGGGTCGTCGCCGAGGCAGGCGAGGTGACTGGCATTCCTCCCTCCATCGACCGCGAGGGGCCGAGGAACCGGGTCGTCGCCTCGCGCGGCGGCTCCCCGGGCAATCCCAGGGGTGACAGGACTACGGACACACGGCGGATCGCGGCAGCGAGATCGAGAACAGTCGCTCGTCTCATGATAGGAGAATTCCCCCCTCCCGGCAACGTGTGCCATTTCCGACGGCGCGTCGGGATACCCCCATGCAGCGCCACGCATTACCCATCGTTTCCTTGATCCCCTTGCAGCATCGGCCCATAATGGCGCAACGTACCGAGCGCTGCAGCGCGTCCCGATCCATGCCGATCGCGAACGGCCGGAGCGCGCGGCGGCCGCACGGGGGGGGATCGACATGCGCCTCGCGGGAGATCTCGGCCGCGCTCTCGCGGTCGTGGGCCTGCTCGGAATGACTGCCGGTTGCACGCAGAAGAAGCTGGTTCTCGACCTGTACGGCAGCGTCGTCTACGAGAAGCCCGAGATTGCCGAGGTCGCCCATACCGTCCGGGATGATCGGACGCAAGGTGGGCCGGCCGTGGTCCAGGTCACCATCCTGGGCGACCCTGGTCTCGCCGCCACGTTCGATATCTACCCCGGGATCGTGGAGCGGCACCCGATGCACGAAACCGCTGCGGGGAGCTACGTGGGGGAGCTCGAGATCCAGGGAGATTCCCTCGGGGGGACCTTCACGATCACCGGCCGCCTCGAGCATCCGGACGCGGGGGAGGCGGTGCGTCGCGACCCGGCCCCGCTGTTCCTGCGACGGTTGGTTGCCCGGTGAGCGCCTTGCGGGCGCCCGGCCGCTGAATCCGCAAGGACAGCGCCACGATGCCTGACCGACCATCCCAGGCGAGCGTCGCGGGGCCGGGCGCATCCGAAGGCGGCGACCCCGATCCCTGGCGCCGGCTGGCGGAAGCGACCTCCGCGATGGAGTTCTGCGCTGCCTGGCTCGAGATCCAGGCTGGCCGGCTCGGGGGGGTTGCCGCCGGGGCCGTGTTCCTGCGGCGGCTGGGGGGCGCGTCGCCGGTCGCTGCTGCGGTCTGGCCGCCCGGCCTGGACGATCCAGATCGCTTCCGGCCGGTGGTCACCCGGGCGATCCGCGAGGAGCGCGGCGTCGTCGTCCGGAGCGACGCGGAGCGGGAGGCGGCCTCGCCGGAGGACCCGACCCTGCGCCTGGCGTTTCCGGTGCGCGTGCGGGACCGGATCGCGAGCGTCGCGGCGTTCGAGATCGCGCCCCGTCCCCAGGATCAACTGGCGGAAGCGCTGCGCCAGCTTCAGTGGGGAGTCGCTTGGCTGCAGAACTGGGAGCTCCAGGAGCAGACCGGCGGCGGACGCGCCGTGCACGATCGCCTTGCGGCCGCCCTGGAGATCACCGCCGCGGCGCTCGAGGAGGGGGGCTTTCGCACCGCCGCCACTGCGCTCGCGACCGAGCTGGCGACGCGACTGGAGTGCGACCGCGTGAGCGTCGGGTTCGTCCGCGGCAGCAAGGTCCAGGTGCGCGCGCTCTCCCACAGCGCGCAGTTCGGCAAGCAGATGAACCTCATCCGCTCCATCGGGCTGGCCATGGCGGAGTCGGTCGAGCAGCGCGCCGTCCTCGGCTATCCCGAGCGCGAGGATTCCAGGTTCGTGCTGCAGGCGCACGAGCAGCTCGCCCGCGCCCATGGAGATCGCGCCATCCTCACCGTCCCGTTCCTGACGCGGGAAGGGAAGGGAATCGGTGCGCTCACCCTGGAGCGCTGTGCGCCCGAGCCGTTCGACGACGAGACCGTGCAGCTCTGCGACGCCGTGGCCTCCCTCGCCGGACCCGTCCTGGACGAGAAACGACAGAATGACCGGCTGCTGATCACCAAGGCGAGCGTCGCCGCCTGGGTGCAGGTGCGCCGGCTGCTGGGACCCCGCCACACCGTCCGCAAGCTGGTCGTCCTGCTCGCGATCACGCTGAGCGTGTTCTTCGCGGTGTTCCGCACGGAGTTCCGGGTGACCGCCAAGACGACGCTGCAGGGTCAGGTGCAGCGCGTCGTCGCCGCGCCGTTCGCGGGATTCCTCGCGGAGGCGCCGGCCCGCGGCGGGGACATCGTGCGCCGCGGGGAACTGATGGCCCAGATCGACGACCGCGACCTGCAGCTCGAGTTCTCCCGCTGGTCGCACGAGCGGGAGCAATACTCGCTCGAGCAGCGCCGCGCCATGGCCGACCGGGACTCGGCCCTGACGAAGGTGCTGACCAAGCGCATCAACCAGGCGGAGGCCCAACTCGCCCTGCTGGAGCAGGAGATCGCGCGGACCCGGATCCTGGCGCCCTTCGACGGTTTGGTCGTCAGCGGGGACCTGAGCCAGCAGCTCGGGGCACCCCTGGAGACCGGCCAGGTGCTGTTCGAGGTCGCGCCCCTCGACGCCTACCGCTTGGTGCTGGAGGTCGACGAGAGCGATATCGACCATGTGCGGCCCGGCCTGCGTGGCGAGCTGATCCTGACCTCCATCCTGGGGGAGAAGCTCCCGTTCACGGTCACCAAGATCACGCCGATCGCCGCGACCGAGGGGGGGAAGAGCTACTTCCGGGTCGAGGCGGAGCTGGACCAGGCGTCCTCGCGCCTCCGGCCCGGCATGGAGGGATTCGGGAAGATCCAGGTGGATCGCAGGCTGTTGATCTGGATCTGGACCCGCCCCCTGTGGGACTGGCTGCGCCTCTGGACCTGGTCCTGGCTTCCGTGAGGCGGCCGTGACCCAGTCGCTGTTCAGCCCCTCGTGGTACCGGGTGGCCCGGCTGACGCCCCGGCTGCGCGGGCACGCCCACATCCATCGTCACGACTACCGGGGGGAGGTCTGGTACGTACTGCAGGACCATGCGAAAGGGCGCTACTACAGGTTTCCGCCGGTGGCCTACCACCTGATCTGTCAGATGGACGGCCGGCGCACCGTCCAGGAGATGTGGGAGCGCACCGCCGACCAGTTCGGGGACGACGCCCCGACCCAGGGAGACGTCGTGCAGATCCTCGGGCAGCTCCACTCCGCCGACATGCTCCTCTCCAACGTGCCGCCGGACACCGCCGAGCTGCTGCGACGGACCCAGCGCGTGGAGCGGGCGCAATGGTGGACGCAGCTCCGCAGCCCGATGTCGCTGCGGTTCCCGCTCGTGGACCCGGAGCGGTTTCTCCAGCACACGGTGGGTGCGGTACGGCCCCTGTTCTCCGGCTGGGGACTGCTGCTGTGGCTGGCGGTGGTGTCGACCGGCGCCGTGCTCGCGGGGGTGCACTGGGACGAGCTGACCCGGAACCTCGTGGATCGCGTCCTGACCGCCCAGAACCTCCTGCTGCTCTGGATGATCTACCCGGTCGTCAAGACGCTCCACGAGCTCGGGCATGGCTACGCGGTCAAGGTCTGGGGCGGGGAGGTGCACGAGATGGGAATCATGCTCCTCGTGCTCATGCCCATTCCCTACGTCGACGCGTCGGCGGCGTCCGAGTTCCGCTCCCGGCACCGCCGGGTGATCGTCGGGGCCGCAGGGATCCTGGTGGAGCTGTTCGTGGCGTCACTCGCCCTCCTCCTCTGGATCAACATGGAGCCGGGGAATCTGCGGTCGATGGTCTACAACGTCGTGCTGATCGGAGGCGTCTCCAGCCTGCTGTTCAACGCGAACCCGCTCCTGCGCTTCGACGGCTACTACATCCTCTCCGACCTGATCGACATTCCCAACCTGGCGCAGCGTGGCTACCAGTACCTCGGATACCTCCTCCAGCGCTACCCGCTGGGCGTGCGCAGCGCGCCGAAGCCCTACAGCGGCCCCGGCGAGCGCGGCTGGTTCGTGGCCTACTCTCTCGCGTCGGTCGTCTACCGGGCGATCGTCTACACCGGGATCGTCCTCTTCATCGCCGGGAAGTTCTTCTTCATCGGGGTGCTGCTCGCGCTGTGGTCGGTGTTCAGCATGGCCGTGCTCCCGGTCGGCAAGGGGCTGCGTTTCGTCGCCACCAGCCCCATGCTCCGCGAACGTCGCGGGCGGGCGTGGTTGCTGGTCTCGGGGTTCCTGCTCGCGCTCTTCTTGCTGCTGTTCGCGATGCCGTTCCCCTCCTGGACCCGCACGGAGGGCGCCATCTGGGCGCCCGAGGACGCGCTGGTGCGGGCCGGTACCCACGGTTTCGTGAGCCGGCTGGTCGCGCAGCCGGACTCGTGGGTGACCGCCGGGGAGGTGCTCGTGCGCTGCACCGACCCGTCGCTCGAGGCCCACGCGAGGGTGCTGCGGGCGCGCGTCTCGGAAGCTCAGGATCGCTACGCCGCCGCCGTGGCCACCGATCGGGTGCAGGTCCGGCTGGTGCGCGAGGAGCTCGAGGACGCCCGCAAGGAGTTGCTGCGGACCGAGGAGCGCCTGGGCGAGCTGGAGATCCGTAGCCCGTCGGACGGCGTGTTCATCGTGCCGGAGGCGCCGGATCTGCCCGACCGCTACCTGCGCCAGGGCGAGCCGTTCGCCTACGTCCTCGACGTGCAGCGCCCCATCGTGCGCGTCGTCGTCGATCAGGCGGACGTCGATCTGGTGCGCCAGCGGACGCGCGGGGTCGCGGTGCGCCGCGCGGAGCGGATCGGGGAGGTCCTCCCGGCGGCGATCCGGCGAGAGGTCCCCGCGGCGGAGCGCACGCTTCCGAGCACGATCCTCGGCGCCCTGGGCGGCGGCGACATCGCTATCGACCCGACGGAGCCCGGCGGCAGCACGACGTTCGACCGCATGTTCCAGTTCGACCTCGAGGTCCTCGAGCCGGTCGAGCCGGTCCTCATCGGTTCGCGGGTCTACGTCCGCTTCGACCACGGGTTCGAGCCGATCGCCTTCCAGGCGTATCGCGCTGTTCGCCGGGTGTTCCTGCGGAGGTTCAATGTCTAGCGCCCCGCTGGCGTGGACCGCGAGGCACGGCGTCTACCCGGAACGCGACGTCACCTCGGAGACGGGTCTGGATCGGTGGTTGGCGGATGCTCTCGGGCGCCTCCTGCATCGCACGCGCGCGACCCGTTTCCGCGCCATCGTCGCCGCGGTGCGGGCCGAGGGGGAGCGCGTCGCCCGGCTCAGCGACGAGGAGCTCGCCTGGCAAGGGCGCGCGCTGCGCGCCGAGATTCGCAGTCGCGGCTTCGCGACCGACGTGGTCGGCCGCGCGTTCGGCCTGGCCCGCGAGGCGTCGAGCCGCAAGCTCGGGCTGCGGCATTTCGACGTCCAGGTGATCGGCGGATGGGTCCTGCTCCACGGCATGGTCGCCGAGATGCGCACCGGCGAGGGGAAGACGCTCGCCGCGACGCTTCCGGCCGTCACCATGGCGCTCGCCGGCGTGCCCGTCCACATCATCACCGTCAACGACTACCTGGCGCGCCGCGACAGTGAGTGGATGGGGCCGCTCTACCGCGCCCTGGGGTTGAGCGTCGGTTGCGTCACCGGCGGGATGCCGCAGGATGAGCGGCGCGCGGCCTACCGGTGCGACATCACCTACTGCACGAACAAGGAGATCGCCTTCGACTACCTCCGGGACCGCCTGGAACTGGGCCGCCGTCCCGGTCCGATCCAGATGCGGGTGGAGCGCCTCCATGCCAGCGCGCCGCTCGCCGACCGCCTGCGGCTACGTGGCCTGTGCTACGCGATCGTGGACGAGGCGGACAGCGTGCTGATCGACGAGGCCCGCACACCGCTCATCATCTCCGGTCCCGGGGACGGTTCCTACGAAGCGGAGGTGTATCGGCGGGCGATCGAACTCAGCGAGAGCCTTGTCGCGGGCCGCGACTACGAGATCGACTTCCCGCGACGGCAGGTCGACCTCACCGGCGGCGGCCGGGATAACCTCGTCCAGCGTGCCGCTCCGCTCGGTGGCATCTGGAGCGGCCGCCTCCGGCGCGAGGAGCTGGTGCGAACGGCGCTCACGGCCCGTCATCTCTACCACCGTGACAAGCACTACGTCCTCAAGGCAGGGAAAGTGCAGATCGTCGACGAATATACCGGTCGCTTGATGCCCGGGCGCTCCTGGGAGGGCGGGCTGCACCAGATGATCGAGACCAAGGAAGGCTGCGCCGTCACCACGGAGAACGAGACGATGGCACGCATCAGCTACCAGCGGTTCTTCCGGCGTTACCTGACCCTCGCGGGGATGACCGGGACGGCGCGCGAGGCCGCGGACGAGCTGTGGACGGTCTATCGACTGCGGGTGGTCTTCATCCCCACCCACCGGCCGATGATCCTCAGGCTGCTTCCCACCCGGGTGTTCGCGACGGCGGAAGAGAAGTGGACCGCCGTGGCGGCGCGCCTCGCCGAGCTGCACGCGAAGGGCCGGCCGGTTCTCGTCGGCACCCGGACGGTGGCGGATTCCGAGCGCCTCGGACAGATCCTGACGGCGGCCGGCCTGCGTTGCCGCATCCTCAATGCCGTGCAGGACGAGGCGGAGGCCGAGATCATCGCCGAAGCGGGACAGGTCGGCCGCATCACGGTGGCCACGAACATGGCCGGGCGCGGGACGGACATCAAGCTGGGGGAGGGGGTGGCGGGGCGGGGCGGGCTGCACGTCATGGCCACCGCCCACCATGATGCAGGACGCATCGATCGCCAGCTCTCCGGCCGGGCGGGCCGCCAGGGCGACCCCGGGAGCTGCGAGACCTTCGTCTCCCTCGAGGATGAGATCCTCGACGCGCATCCGACCCGGGCGCTCGGGATCGTTGCGCGTTCCTGGGTCGCCCCCGGCACCCGGATCGGCCGCTGGGTCGCGCGGCGGATGGTGCTCGGCAGCCAGCGCGCCGCGGAGCGGCGCCACTTCCTGGCGCGCCGCGACCTGCTCCGGTTCGACGAGTCGCTCGATGCGACGCTGGCGTTCTCGGGGGCGGGGGAATAGCCCCCTGTCTCCCGCGCGGGAAGATCCGCCGGCACGCGATCGGCGGCGCCGGGAGGAGATCGACGACCTTGTAACCGGAGAGCCGCGGCGCTGCGGCTTGCCGTGCCGGCGTTCCTTTCGATCCCGGAGGCCGGCACGCTCTCCCGTCGGGGATGCGAACTACGGGATACGCGATAGGGGGAGATGATGCAGCGATCGACAGGTCGCCGTCCGCTGGTGTTCTGCCTGGCATTCCTGGCTCTGGTCGCACGCGCGGCCCGGGCGGAGGATGACCTCCTGGCGCTCTACTTCGCGGCGCAGGAGCACGATCCCGTATACCAGCAGGCCAAGCTGGAGCGGGACATCGCGATCCAGGGCATGCGAGAGGCGCGCGCGGGCAACGGACCGTCCCTGACGATGGGGATCGAGGCCTCCCAGATCTACCAGGACATCCGCGAGAGCGACAACTTTCTCTTCCAGACCGGCAAGTCCGATTTCGTGGACCAGCGGTTCGAGCTGTCGCTGACGCAGCCGATCTATCGCGCGGAGACCTTGCGCCGGCTTCCGCAGGGCCATGCCCAGATGCGGCGGGCCGAGGCGGCGCTGGCCGCCGCAGAGCAGGAACTCATGGTTCGCCTGGCCGAGGCGGTCTTCAACGCGATGGCGGCCCGGGACATCCTGGAGTTCGCGACTGCGGAGCGAGCCGCCATCGGGCGCCAGGTCGAGGAGTCGGAGCAGCGGCTCACCTCGGGCCTGGCCAAGATCACCGACGTCCACGACGGTCGCGCCCGCTACGAGGACTCGGTCGCCCGCGAGATCGAGGCTCAGGACGCGATGGCGGAGGCGCGGCTGATCATCGCGGAGATCACCGGGAGGGAGCCGAGCCAGCTCGGCTCCCTGCGCGACGGGTTCCCCCTGGTCGGGCCCGACCCGCCGGAGCGGGAGGCGTGGGTGCGCACCGCGCTCTTCCAGAACCACCGCCTCGAGTCGCTCAGGGAGATCGCGGAGGTCGCCCGCTACGAGGTGGACGTGCAGAAGGCGGCTCGCGTCCCGACCGTGAGCTTCGTTGCCTCGTACACCGGAAGTGAGTCGGGCGGGTCGGTGTTCCTGGGCGGCGGCGGTAGCCAGATCCTGAACACCAACGTCGGCATCCGGCTGGGGATTCCGATCTACGACAGCGGGCTCTGGTCCTCGCGAGCGCAGGCCGCCTCGCTGCGGCACCAGGCGACCCTCCAGGACATCGAGCGCGAGAAGGGGCGCCTGGAGCGCGAGACCCAGGTGGCCTTTCAAGGGGTGGTGAGCGGCATCACGCGGGTGCGCGCCCTGCAGCAGGCGGTCTTCTCGCAGGAACGGGCGCTCGAGTCCACCGAGGAGAGCTTCCGCGCCGGACTGGGAACCGGACGGGCCGTCCTGGATTCGCGCCGCGACCTGTTCTCCGTCCAGCGGGATCACTCCCTGGCGCGGTACGTGTACGTCCTCAGCACCCTGCGCCTGCAGCAGGCAACGGGGGCGCTCGGCCTGCAGCAGCTGCAGCGGGTCAGCGCGAACATCCAGTGAACCAGGTCACCCACGACGCGGGCGCGGGCATCGGGCCCCGGCGATTCCCGCGGGCGGCCGGAAACCCATCAGCCCCGGAGGGCGCCATGCTGCGGAGAAACCTCAAGCGCACGCTGACGACGGTGGCGCTCCTCGCGCCGTCGATCGCCGGCGCGCAGACCGGGGCCCCGGCCCAGCGGCACGAGTGTCTCGTCTACCCCTACGCCGAGGTGAAGATCGCCAGCGAGGTGCCGGGGATCCTCGAGGAGGTCCTCGTCGATCGCGGGGACGTCGTCGCCGAGGGGCAGGTTCTGTTCCGCCTGCGGTCGGACATGCAGCGCGCGAACTACGAGCTGGCGAAGGCGAGGGCGGGCCTGGCGGCCCGGCGGGTGCAGCGCAACGCCGACCTCTATGAGCGGCAGATGGTCTCCATCCACGAGAAGGACGAGATGGAGACCGAGGCCGAGCTGCTTGCCCTGGAGGTCCGTGAGGCCGAGGAGCGCCTCAAGATCCGGGTCGTCGAGAGCCCGCTGCACGGCGTGGTGGTGCGGCGCCACAAGTCGCCCGGCGAGTACGTCAACGAGGAGCCGATCCTCGAGCTGGCGCAGGTCGACCCGCTACGGGTCGAGGTCGTCGTCCCCATCACCCTATTTGGAAAAGTGCGCACGGGGATGACGGGACAGGTGCAGTGGGAGGATCCGCTCGGCGGCCTGCGCCGGACGGGGAAGGTGACCGTCGTGGATCCCGTGGTGGATGCCGCCAGCGGCACCATCGGCATCCGCCTGGAGATCCCGAACCCCGATCACCGGCTTCCCGCCGGCACCAAGTGCTGGGTCACCTTCGCGGCCCAGGGGGCGGCTGCGAAGGAGCCATGACGTGGTTCCGGGGGATTGCCCGCGTCCACCGGGACCACGGCGTGCCGGTTCGCTCGGGCGCCGCTGGGCCAACTCGCGGCGACCGCCTCGCCGACATCCTCCTCTGACCGGGCACAGTGGGCATTCTCCGAAACCCGGGCGCCGACCGCGCGCGAATCAATAGCGCGCTTTGTCCGGTGCAGGGCTCGACGCCATCCAGCGCTCGATCTCGTCCGCCTCACGGGGAAGTCCGCCCGACCCTAATCTCGCTCCCTGCTCGGTCATGAGGACCTCGTCCTCGATACGGACGCCGATGTTCTTGTCGGGGATGTAGATCCCGGGTTCGAGCGTAATGACCATGCCGCTGGCCAGAGGCTCCTGGTAGGCCCCGGCATCGCAAACGTCGAGTCCGACGAAGTGCCCGAGACCGTGGATGAAGTAGTCGCCGTAGCCCGCGTCCTCGATCACCTTGCGGGCGGGCGCGTCGAGGTCCTCAGAGTAGGCGCCGGGGCGAACGAGCGCGACGGCCGTTTGCTGCGCCTTGAGGACGACCTCGCAGATCTTGCGCTGGTCCGGAGTAAACGTCCCGCTCACGGGGAAGGTCCGGGTGATGTCGGCGGCGTTGCCGGCGCGGGCGTTGGCGCAGGCGAAGTTGTAGAGGACAGTCGGATCGTTCGGGACATAGGCGAGGACGCGCTGGAACCCCTCGATGGCGCGGGCGTGGTTGCCGGTCGCCATGCTTGCCATCGCGAGCTTGTTCCAGGCGTAGCCGTTCCCTGGCGCCAGGCGCACCGCCTCCTCGAGCATCGCCACGGCGTCGGGGTAGCGCTGCTGCGCCAGGAGGATGCCCCCGAGCTGGTGGCGCGCCTCGGCGTCGTCGGGCGTCAGCTCGATCGCCCGCCGCAGCAGTGGCTGCGCGGCGTCGTAGTTGCGCTGCTGCGCCTCCAGGCGTCCGAGGATGGCGTAGACCTCGCCGAGCGTGGGATCCAGTTCCTTCGCCCGGGTGAGCGCGGCGCGCGCCCCCTCGACATCGCGGGCCTCGACGCAGGCGTTGCCGAACAGCACCCACGCGTCCACGTCGTCCGGATGAGTCTTGACCCAGGCCGCATAGGCGGTCGCGGCCTCCGGATACTCCCGGCCGAAGAAGAGGGCCATCGCGGCGCGGGCCTCCGGGGGTGGTGTTCCCGGCGAGCCCGGCGGCGGTGCGCTGCCTCGCGGGAGGGGAGCGGCGTCGGGGGAGCCGGCGGTCAGGTGCGTTCGCAGGAACTCCAGCGTGCGCCGGATCTGCTCGCGGCTCGCCTCGGTGTCGTCGAGGACATCGAAGGCGTGATGCGCCTCGGGGAGGTTCCTCACCGTCCAGGGCGCGTGGGCAGCCGCGGCGGCCTCGGCGAGGCGATCGATCCCCTGGTTGTTCTGGGGGATGTCGCGCCCGGCGCGCACCAGCTCGACCGGCAGATCGGCGCGGGTCGCCGCCGGCTCCGCGAAGCCGTAGTAGAGGACGGCGGCGCGGAGCCACGGCCCGCTGTCGGCCAGCAGGTAGGCGTAGGCGTTGCGGACGTTCGCAGAGCAGGACCAGAGCGCGATCCGGTCGGGGTCGATCCCCTGCGCGCGGCCGTTCTCGCGCAGCCAGCGGAGCACGTCGCGCAAATCCTCGGCGTTGTCCGGATCGGGGCGGGCGTCGAACGACACGCCGGCGAGCATGGACGCGCCGGCCGCCGCGAGCGCGAGCAGCAGGGCGAGCGCGGGACGGTGCGGTCGCGTCGGGGCGGCGCTGGACAAGGGGCAGGAGCGGCTCGAGCGACGCGTCACCATCATTCCCTCCTCCGCGGGTGCCGAGAAACGGCGTGGCGATCATTACCCCGAAACCGCGGGCCAGTTCCCCTCGAGCGTGTAAAAAGATGTAAACAGGGGTCCACCGCCGACGGACGACCGGGCGCGAGATGCGTGGGTTGATCGACTCGAGGTTCGGGAAGAACCCTCGCCGTGTTGGGCTCGTATCTCCGGGGCGACGACCGATCCGCGCCGACCCGCGGAGATCGACTGGTCCGGCCGCGACTCCTCTGGCGGACCGGCAGGCATCCGGAGGGATTCGACATGAGAAGGACTTACTGGGCCGTCACGTTCGGGCTTCTCACGTTTCCGGTCTTCGCGGCGGCGCCGGGCTCTGCCGGCCGGCCGACTGCTCTGGAGCTCGACCTGGCCGACGCCCGGTTCGTCATTCGCGCCGTCCCGGGAGACGGCGAGATCGGGATCGACGGCAGCGCGGCGAAGCTCCCCTTCAAGGTGAAGCGAACGGCGCGCGAGGCAGGCGGAGGGGTCTGGAAGGAGACGATCCACTGCAGCGGAACGAAGAGCCGGCGAAAGGACGCAGACGGAACGAACGACGGTTGGACGTACGAGCTCGACACGATCCAGGTCACGATTCCGCAGGACCGCTTGCTGGACCTGAATCTGGTCGTCCACCGGGGCCAGTCGGACATCGACCTCGGTGGCCTGACGCTCTCCGCGGTGCGCATCGAGCTGCTGTCGGGAGACCATGAGCTGACCTTCGGCAGCCCCGTTCGCCGGGAGCTCGATCAGGTCGAGGTCCGCGCCTCCCGTGGGGAGTTCAACCTGCATGGTCTCGCGAATACCCGGGCCCGCGAGTTCCTGTTCCGCGGCAGCGCCGGGAGCTGGGAGCTCGAGTTCGACGGGAAGTGGCGCGAGGAGCCCGACTCCGTCGTCAGCCTCGAGGCCTCGATGGGGGATCTCATCGTGAGGCTGCCCAGCCACCTGAAGCTGCTGGGTGATTCATCCAGCCGCGCTTTCATGGGGGAGTCGGCGAAACCCGAGCTGCAGGAGGCGGTGAACGCCCAGTCTGCTTCGGGACCTGGCGTCCTGCTGAAGATGCGGATGACCATGGGCTCCTCGAGCCTCGAACGGTTCTGACGTCCTGGGGTCCGCCTATTCGTACCGGAGCGCGTCGATGGGATCGATCTTCGCCGCTCGCAGCGCCGGGAGGTAGCAGGCCACGGCCGCCACGAGCGCCAGCAGGATCGACACGCCGATGTACGTCACCCAGTCCATCGCACCTACCCCGAACAACAGCTCGGTCTCGAACAGCGAGCTGGTCAGCACGCGCGTGAGCGCGGCGCTCAGCAGCAGCCCAACCGCAAGTCCCCAGGCCACCAGCAGCATGCCCTGGCCAACGAGCAGCTTCAGAACATCGCTTCTCAGCGCGCCCAGCGCCATGCGAATGCCGACCTCCCGCGTGCGCTGGGCGACCGAGTACGAGACGAGCCCATAGATCCCCACCGTCGCGATCAGCAAAGCCATTACGCCGCATGCGCCCATCACGAACGCCAGCAGCCGGAACGGATAACTGGTTGCGCTGAAGTGCTCGCGCACGGTGCGGACATCACTCAGCGGGATGTTGGGATCAAGCTCCCGGACGACACGACTGACGGGGCGCGCCTGACTCGCCGGATCGCCTTGCGTGCTCACGAGCAGCGTCATTCCGGTCCGGTACGACTGCTGCAGCGCCAGCGCATAGAACGGCTGGACCGACTCCCGCAATGACTGCCACTGGTTGTCCCGGATGACGCCGACAATCTCGCACATCTGACGTGCCGGCATATCGTCTCCGTCGAACTTGGCCAGATGCTTTCCGACGGCCGTGCCGGCGGGCGCCAGATACCGGTTCGCAAACGCCTCGTTCACGATGGCCACACAGGGCGCGCCGTCGCGATCGCGCTCGTCGAAGTCGCGCCCCTGCAGGATCGGGACCTTCATGTTGGTGAAGTAGTGAGGGCCTACGAAGCTGGCGTCGATCTCCAGGCTCTCGTCCGGTCCAGGCGTGTATCCTTCAATCTCGGTGCTGCGTCGCGAGCGACTCATGAAGCCGCCGGGCATTCCCTCGACCAGGCTGGCGGAGCCGACACCCGGCAGGGCCGACACGCGCTCGCCCAGCTGTTGATAGAACGCCTGGCTCGTGGCGCGGTTGTACCGTGCCTCGTCCAGGCTCAGCGGCACAACCAGGACGTTGTCCGAGCTGAAACCCAGACTCATCGGTCTCACGTTCGCCAGGCTTCGCAGTACCAGGCCGGCGCCGATCAACAACACCAGGGAGAAGGCGACCTGGGTCACGACCAGGGCCCTGCGACTGCGCGACTTGCGATAGCCACCGGTCACCGCACCCGCGTCCTTCAGCACCATCGACACGTCGGTTCGCGAGCTCCACAGGGCGGGCGCGAGCCCGAAGAGGATGCCCGTGACCGTCGAGAACGCCACCGCGTACGCCAGGACTCGCCAATCGAGTCGAAGGTCGAGGCCGAGGCGAATGCCCTCCGGGAAGGCAGGCATGTAGGCCACGAGCAGGTGAAGCAGCCAACCGGTCAGCACGACGCCGGCGGCGCCGGCAACCAACGACAGCAGGACGCTCTCCGCTATCAACTGCCGGACCAGGCGCAGGCGGCCGGCGCCCAGCGCCAGCCGTATCGCCATCTCTTTCCGCCGCACGACGGCCCGGGCGAGCAACATGCTCGCGAGGTTGATGCACGCAATCAGGAGGACGAGATTCACGACCACGACCAGCAGCCCCGCGATCGCGAAGGCCGCCATCCGCATGCCTGGGTGGATTCGGGTGTCGCGCTCGCGGAGCACGGACACGAACAGCTCGCGAATGGGTCCCGAGTCCGGAAATCGCGACCTCCATTCCCCGGGATGCATTGCCTGCATCTCGAGGCTGAGGAGCTCGAAACGCGCGCGCGCCTGCTCGACGGTCGTAGCGGGCGCAAGGCGGCCGACGAGGGTGACCCACCGGCTTCCACGATCGGTCAGCTTGCCGAGCCCCTTTCCCGGTTCCACCAGGGGGAGAACCGACATCGGGATCCACACCTCGCTGGCGAGGCCACGCATCATTCCGGTGTATGTCGGCGGGACGACCCCCACGACGGTGAGCGGGTGGTTGTTGATCACCACGGTCCGGCCGACGAGGTTCGGATCGGAGTTGAAACGGCGCTGCCACAGTGCGTGGCCAATCATGACGACCTGGTGCGCGCCGGCCACGCGATCGTCCTCCGGAGCGAGGGTCCGGCCCGCGAACGGCTGCACGCCGAGGAGAGTGAAGTAGTTGCCGGAGACGACTTCGCCCCACACGTCCTCCGCCTGCTGCGCGTCGGCGAGCCTGAACTGCGAGATGCCGTAGGCCGCGAGCCCGGTGAATACGCCGTTGCGATCGCGAAAGTCGAGATAGCTCGGGTAGGAGCACGTCTCATACGGGTGCTGCCGCTCCCCGGTGTAGAGCTCGACAATCTCGTCCGGGTTCGAGACCGCGCGCGGCCGCAGCAGCACTGAATTCACGATGCTGAAGATCGCGGTGTTGGCACCGATGCCCACCGCCAGCGAGAGGATCGCAACCGTCGCGAAGGCGGGACTGCGGCGCAGAGAGCGCAGACCGTAGCGGAGATCCTTGCTCAGGTCGCGGAGCCAGCGGCCGCGGGCGTCGCGGAATGCTTCTTCCACGGACACGACGCTGCCAAAGCGGCGCAGCGCCTCTCGCCGGGCATCGACCGGCGACAGGCCTCGCCGGATGTGTTCCTCGATGGCCTCCTCGAGGTGACCTTCGATCTCGTCGCGGAGTTCCAGCTCCAGGCGGCGGCCTGCGAACAGACCTCGCACTCGTGCCAGCAGCAGTCGGACCCCCCTCACGACGGATCCTCCTGAATCCTGAAGAAGCGGGCAACGATCCCGGTAGCGTGCTGCCACGCGGCTTCCTCGATGCGGAGCTGCCGGCGGCCGGCGCGCGTGAGCGCGTACAGCTTGACGCGGCGGCCGCTATCCGATTCGGCCCACCTGGAGGAGATCCAGCCCGCATCCTCGAGCTTCAGGAGCGCTGGATACAGGGTGCCCTGGTTCAGCGCGAGCTGGTCGCCGCTGATCTGCTCGATGCGGCGGGCGATCCGGTAGCCATGCAGCGGCCCCAGGGTCTCCAGCGTCTTGAGCAGCATCAGCGCCAGGCTTCCGTAGAGGACGTCCCGTTTGTCCGTCATGAGTTGGCAGCCTACAGCTATAGCTGTTGGCAGTCAACACATGCCGCAGCGCTCGCGCGACTGCGCAATAACCGCTGCGCCATATAGGGAAACACCCTATTCAGCCCCAACGCGTGCTCCCATACCCTACCAGCCGGCAACCGTGTGAACTGTCACGCGGGGCAAGCAACTGGCGACATCCCGGGCCGGTTCGTAGGGAGGATCACACCATGGCAATCTGGAAACGACCGGTCCCGATGCTCCTGCATTCGAGGCCGGCGAAGGTGCTCGCATTGGCCGCAGCACTGTCCCTCTCCATCGTGCAGCCGGCCTCGAGCGCCAAGCCTGTTCCCGGAAAGGACATCTTCCGCTTCGACACCTTCGGTGACGAGCAGCTGTGGACTGACACCCTGCGGATCCACGAGGTCATCGCGGCCTCGGTGAGTCCGGTGGCGGCGCTCGCGGTCGGGCTGAAGGTGGACGCGGAGGCCCTGCCTCCCGGCTTCCTGGCGACCCACGACCTCAACGATCCGGCGACCACGGTGGAGTTGATCCGACGCCGGGCGGTGGTGGGCTTGGTGGGAAAGGTCACCGGCGGCCGGCTCCGAACCCTGGGCGTGACTTGCGCCTTGTGTCATTCGACGGTCGACGACTCCGTGGCGCCGGGCATCGGCAGGCGCGTGGACGGCCCCGGAAACCGCGACCTGAACCCCGGCGCCATCATCGCGCTCTCCCCAAACGTCACCGACGCGCAGCGAGCGGTCTACAACTCCTGGGGGCCAGGCCGCTACGATGCCCGCTTCAACATCGACGCGATCAATGGACCCGTGCTGATCCCGGCCGCGTCCGGCCTGCAGGGGGTGGGCTTCGAGACCTACACCGGCGACGGCCCCATCTCCTACTGGAACAACTATGTCGCCGTGACCCAGATGGGAGGCCACGGAAGCTTCAGCGACTCCCGCCTTGGCATCAGCATCACCCAGACCCCCGATCTCGTCATTGCGAAGCTGCCGGCGCTACTGAGCTACCAGCTCAGCCTGCGGACACCGCCCGCGCCCGCCGGGAGCTTCGATTCCGCCGCCGCCGATCGCGGCCGGCAGGTCTTTCAGGAGTCCGCGAGATGTGCGAGCTGCCACATGGCGCCGACCTACACGGATGTGCTGACCGGGCCGGACCCCAGCGTGCCGCTCCTGCATGACCCGTCCGAGACCGGCATGGAGCTGGTGCACGCGTCACGCAGTGCGACGGGGCAGTACCGCACCACACCGCTCCGTGGCCTGGCTCGGCATCCGCCGTACTTCCACGACGGCAGCGCCGCGAATCTGGCCGCCGTGGTCGAGCATTACAACCAGGTTCTCGCACTGGGACTGAGTGCGAGCCAGAAGGCGGATCTCGTCGAATTCCTGAACTCGCTCTAGCCCTCCATAGCGCGCCGCAGGCGCGCGTAGGAGGGCTAGTCCTCCAGGGGTAGCTCGAACGCAGCGGCCATACCGTCGGCAACGGCCAGCCCGGATGCCGTCGGCAGCAGCCACCGGCCGCCTTCCGGGGCACGGTGCACGACGAGGCGGTCCTCGGCGACGAGGCCGGCGAGCAATATCTCGTTCGCCGCCAGCAGGTCGACCCCGTAGCGCGCCGTGAAGCGGTCGAGGTCGATCCCGGCCGTGGTGCGCAGGCCCAGGAGCACTGCCTCGCTCGCCAGTGCCTTCGGCCCGAGCGCCTCCTCCCCCTCGACGGGCCGCTCGCCCGCCGCGACGCGGCTCTCCCACTTCGGGGTGCGCAGCTCGTTCCACCAGCGGCGGGCGGCCGGCAGATCGCCCCCATACGCCGCCACAAGCGAGTGCGCCGAGGGGCCGAGCCCGAGGTAGGACGTGTGGTCCCAGTACTTGCGGTTGTGGCGCGACTCGTGATCGCGGCTGCGCGCGAAGTTCGAGACCTCGTAGGCGGAGTAGCCGGCCTCGGCGAGGAAGCGGTACCCCGACTCGAAGAGAACGGCCTGCTCCTCCTCGGGAAGCTCGGAGAGCTTCCCCCGCGCCGCGCTCACCCCGAACCGCGTGCGCGCGTGGATCGTGAGCTGGTAGCACGAGAGATGCCCCGGCCCGAGCGCCACGGCCGCCGCCAGCTCGCGCCGCCAGGCCTCCGCGGTCTGGCCTGGGAGGCCGAAGATGAGATCGACCGAGACGGTATCGAACCCCGCGGCCTGCGCGGTCTCGACCGCAACCCGCGCCTGCTGTGCGCTGTGTCGGCGACCGAGGAACCGGAGAGCTTCGTCGGAGAACGACTGCACCCCGAGGGAGAGGGTTCGCACTCCGAGTTCCCGCCAGGCGGTGCAGGCGGCAGGGGTGACGTCCTCGGGGTTCGCCTCGAGGAAGATCCTGGGCGCAGGCGTCGCGAGCGGCAGGTGCGAGCGGCACGCGCCCAAAACGCGCTCGAGGTCCTCCGCCGGCAGCAGCGAGGGCGTCCCTCCGCCGAAGTAGACGGTGTCGAAGGGGGTCGGATCTGCCCACTCGCGCGCGGCGAGCGCGACCTCCGCGATCAGGTGCTCGATAAAGCGCTTCCGGGCGGGGAGGCCCGCACGGAGCACCGAGAAGTCGCAGTACGGGCAGATGGCCGAGCAGAAGGGAATGTGGAGGTAGAGCCCAGGGGCGCGCGGCACGGCCGGCTACCCGTCGTCCTCGTCGTCCTCGGTCCGGAGCACGGCCACGAACGCTTCCTGGGGAATGGCGACCGCCCCCACCATCTTCATTTTCTTCTTCCCCTCCTTCTGCTTCTCGAGCAGCTTGCGCTTGCGGGTGATGTCCCCCCCGTAGCACTTCGCCGTCACGTCCTTGCGGAAGGGGTTGATGGTGGTGCGGGCGATGATCTGTCCCCCGATCGTCCCCTGGATGGCGATCTTGAACTGCTGGCGGGGGATCGTCTTGGCCAGCCGCTCGCAGTAGCGCAGCGCCCGCGGGCGCGAGAACTCGCGGTGGACGAGCTGCGAGAGAGCGTCGACCTTCTCCCCGTTCACGAGGATGTCCACCTTCACCACGTCGGCCAGGCGATAGTCCAGGAGCTCGTAGTCGAACGACCCGTACCCCTGGGTGATCGACTTCAGGCGGTCGTAGAAGTCGAAAAGGACCTCGGCGAGCGGCACCTGGCTGACGACCTCCATGCGGCCGGCGGAGAGGTAGTTGAAGGTGGTGTCCACCCCACGCCGCTCGCGGCACAGATCCATCACCGTCCCGAGATAGCGCTCGGGCGTCATGATCGTCGCCTTGATGTACGGCTCGTACGCCTCCTTGATCACGGTCGGATCCGGATAGAAGGTCGGGTTGTCGATCCAGACGTCGGAATCGTCCTGCCGCACGATCCGGTAGCGGACGGAGGGTGCCGAGAGGATCAGCGACAGGTCGTACTCGCGCTCGAGCCGCTCCTGGACCACGTCGAGGTGGAGGAGCCCCAGGAACCCGCAGCGGAAGCCGAAGCCGAGCGCCGCCGAGCTGTCCTTCTCGTAGATGAGGGCCGCGTCGTTGAGCTTCAGCTTCTCGAGCGCCCTGGTCAGATCCTCGTAGTCGTCGGTCGCCATCGGGTAGATCGAGGAGAAGACCACCGGCTTGGCCTCGCGGTAGCCGGGCACCGGCTCGCTGGCTGGGCGCTCGGCCTCCGTCAGCGTGTCACCGATGGCGAGGCCCGAGAGCCCCTTCACACCGGCCAGCACGTACCCCACCTCTCCCGCGGATAGTTCGGGCACGGGGACGTGCTTCAGGCGCTGGTACCCCACCTCCTCGACCTTGTGCTCCTGCCCCGAGTGCATGAAGCGGACCCTCGTGCCGGCACGCAGCGCGCCGTCGAAGAGGCGCACCAGCAGGACGGCGCCGCGGTAGGCGTCGTACTGGGCATCGAAGAGGAGCGCCCGCAGCGGCTTCGCTGGGTCCCCCTTGGGCGGGGGGAGGTGCTGGACGATCGCCTCCAGCAGGTCGTCGATGCCGGTGCCCAGCTTGGCCGAGACCTGGATCGAGGCGAAGGGGTCGAGCCCGAGGTCGCGGTCGATCTCCTCCATCACCCGCTCGACGTCGGCGGACGGGAGGTCGATCTTGTTGATCACCGGCACCACCGTGAGGCCGAACTCCATGGCCAGGTACAGGTTGGCGACGGTCTGCGCCTCCACCCCCTGCGAGGCGTCGATCACGAGCAAGGCGCCCTCGCAGCTCATCAACGAGCGGCGCACCTCGTGGGAGAAATCGACGTGCCCGGGCGTGTCGATCAGGTTCAGCTCGTAGTCCCGCCCGTCCCGCGCGGTGTACGGCAGGCTGACGGTGTTCGCCTTGATGGTGATCCCGCGCTCGCGCTCGAGGTCCATGGAGTCGAGGATCTGGTCGCGGAAGTCCCGCGGCGCCACCGCCCCGCAGCGCTGGATGAGGCGGTCGGCGAGGGTGGACTTGCCGTGGTCGATGTGGGCGATGATGCAGAAGTTCCGGATGTGGTCCATGGCTCCCCGCGGTGGCATGAGCGTCAGGCTCGGCTCGGCGACGGCGAGCCTATGATAGCGGTGTTCCGCGGGGCGAGGTCGGGGAGGGATAGGGGATAGATGCGGCCGGACGCGGCCGGCGCTTTTCTTGTCCGTTGATCACTGCTGACGGAACCCCGCCGCGACGCGATCACCGAGGCCCGGGCCTCCCTCGGGCCTCCCTCCGAGCCGTCCCTCGGGATGGCCGGACGGCAAGCGCGCTGCGAACGCGGCGTCCGAGAGGAGGGTTTGCCATGAGGGTCAGGCTCTTTGCGGCCGCGGCGGTGACGGTGGCGCTCCCGGCGGTTGCCCCGGAGGCGATCGCCTGTGGGCCGTACGTTGCCGGACGGGTCGAATGCTCCAGCGGGGCGCCCGCGGAGGGGATCGCGGTCCGGATCTACAACGCCGGTAACGGCATCTGCTCGGCGCGGACGATCTTCGACGACACCGACGAGCTCGGCGAGTTCGACACCTGCGTGTTCTGCACCGGGACCGTGACGATCACCATCAATGGCGAGGCAAGGACGCGGTCGGTCAACGGCTTCACCGACTTCGGCACCTGGATCGTCCCGTGCGGGCCGGACAACGATCAGGACGCGCTCGAGGACTCGTTCGAGCGGACGCTCGCAGAGAAGTTTTCACCGGTGCTGCACCGGCACTCGTTCGACAACCAGCCCGACCTGGCCGACATCGACCAGGTCCTGTACGACTCGCGCCTCATCATCTATACCTGGGTCGGAGACCTGGTCTGGAACCAGCCGCTCTCTACGCACAGCCTGCACGCCTCCGACGGGTGGGACTTCTGCACCTACGCGGACGACAGCCTCTACGGCCGGATGTACGTCGACTTCGCGGACTCCTGGCGGACGCGCGGCGCGGCGGTGGGCAGCCGGCCGCTCTACTACCACGTCTACCCGTCGGGCGGGTATATCTATATCCAATACTGGTACTTCCTGACCTTCAACGACCTCCGCGACTACACCAATGCCGACACCTGGCACGAGGGGGACTGGGAGCACGTATCGCTGCGCGTGGCGAGGGTCGGGAGTGACTACGTCCCCGACCTGATCAACTTCTACAAGCACGACGGCGGACACACGAAGACCGCCGCGCAGGCCTGGTGGAGCGGTTCGAACTCGCGGTCGTACGCCGGCCTGCGGCAGGGGTACGACTCCAGCCATACGCATCTGCACGTCTGGCTGGCCGCGGACTCGCACGCTTCCTACAGCCGCTACGACCCGGTCTACCACTTCGTGCTCTCGAATGCGTTCGGAATCGGGAACGAGGAGCTGACCGACAACGCCGACTACGACCCCGCAGGGTTCGACCTCTACTTCCCCTACGACCAGATGCAGAACATGGGGGAGGTCGACTACGTCCCGTCCGACCACGATCACTGGGGGCGCACCTTCGACTACCACCGCACCCACCTCCCGGTGGACGGCGTCGAGCTGCGCTGGCTGCGCTACGTCGGGAGGATCGGCGACAACTGGATCGCCGCGTTCGGATGTCCCTGGGGGACGGAGAAGCCGCAGACGCCGTCGCCGTACACGCCGGCAACCGGGGAGATCTCGCACGAGTGGATCGAGTTCACCGTGAACACCGGCCCGAGCGGCTTCGGCAACACCGGGGGGGATGGCTGCTTCCTGCTCTCGGACGGCGGGACGATCAACTGGGTGGCGGACCCACCGGCCGGCGATGGGACCTGCCCCGACGCGGACGGCGACGGCAGCACCACCTGCGCGGGCGACTGCAACGACTCCAACCCCGGGATCTACCCGGGCCACGCCGAGGTGTGCGGCAACAGCTGGGACGACGACTGCGACGGCGCGGTGAACGAAGGATGCGGCTCGGGCGGCGGGTCGCCGGTTTTCCGCAAGCAGGTGACCAGCGACGGCTCGCAGCCGTAGGTCGCGTCGCGAAGGCCTGGAAAGGAGGGGGCAGTGCGAGGGATCCTGCGCAGACCTGCGTCAGGCGCACCGTACGGCGCCAACCATCATGCCTTAAGACGCACGCTTCGGGGGCGGTGGAGAGTTGACTACTACTGCGTCCGCCAGCGGAGTGGAAACGCCGGTGAATGTCTGCGGTGGCTCGCCACCCGCTTCGTTCGGATCGTCGGATTTCCCTCCCAGCACCCTGCATCTCGCCGCGAGACTCCTACCGACCACAGCCGCGGCGCCAGCACGCCTGTGCTCGAGATAAAACCCATTGACGACACCCGGACGCAGCTTGGCGCGGATTCTCCCCGGCACCGTCACGGTAGCCGTCGCGATCTCCGACTGCAGCGCGGAGTCCCGGAAGAACGTCGCCTCGAAGGAAACGGACTCGAACACCTGGTTGGACCTGATCTGGCTCGCATCGATCTTGACGAGCAGAAAGGCGGGGTTCTCCGACGCGAGCTCGATCGACCAAGCAAGCTCGCCGGCTCGAGCAGGTGGCGTCAGCGCCATGAGGACTGCGACGGCGAGGAACAGCGCAGCAAATCGGGCGGCTCGGCTCATGTGCCATCTCCCTTGGCCGTCGGCTGGGCCTCTAGCATCACGGCATCGCCGACGTCCGTCGATGCGCCTGCGGTGAACACCTCTGGCTTGGACGCTTCCCAATGCAGGATGAGCTTCTGAACCCTCTCCGATCCGGTCTGGATGTCGCTCTCCGCGGTGACGAGCTCGGTCTTGACGCCGATGCTCTCCGAAGTGCTGGCCTTGACGATGAAGTTGAGCTCCATCTCGAAGGCCTTGAGATCGAAGAGAGGCTTCTCATTCTTCTCCAGCATCTCCCGTTCGACGGTGGCGAGCTCCAAGCGAACCTGTTGGGCGAGGGTCTTGATCCCGAGGTCCGGCTTCTCTGCCGCCCCACCTCCCAAGGCTCGCTCATGACCGCGGATCCAACGCACGGTCTCCGGCGTGAGCGCGGCGAGCACGAGCGGGACGACGATTCGCAACGGAACGGATGCCCTCCAGAGCTTCATGACGGTGCTGCCGCCCCGCGCCTTGCGCGTTTCCGCCATTGCCTAGCCCCTTTTGTATGCGTGACACTACCCGAATAGCGGATAAGAACTTCAGGCCGCATTCGACCCCATTATGTGGCCGGTAGGCACGCTTCCGTCAACCAGAGGGATCCGCCAGATGGGTCCCGTCGCGGGGAACCGCGGCGGGATCCTGCGGTCAGGCCTTGACCTTACACCGGACCACTGCATGCCGATTGCCCTCCGTCCTCGAGGAGGATGCGAAGTCAGGATGTTCCCCCGCTCGTTCGGGAGGCACCGGGGCCTCTTGACAACTACTACGTCTAGCGTATTATTACGTAGCGCGTAGTAGCCGCGCCGGCCGCAAATCGGCCTGACGCGTGACGTTCCTGGTTGTCGTCGTGCATCACCTGGGGGTCACAATGTCGGTCATGATTCGTTCCTGCCATTACTGAGTCTCCGGCCTGCACGCCGCCCGGGTGGCGGCAGCGCTGAGGCGAGACCTGCACATCGAGGTGCAATCGGTGGCAGGGCATTACGGTGAGTTCACCGTCCTGCTGGATGGTGAGGTGCTGGTGAGCGCCGGCGCCATGGGTTTCCTCGGCGTGCTGCCCAGCGTGCGCACGGTTCGCAGCCTGGTGGAACAGAGGCTCCGCGTGCCTGCCCCCGACAAGGGCCGTTCATGAGACACCCTTGAAGAAGCGTCACGACGAGCTCCAGGACCTCGGTCGGTTCTCCGAACCGGCGCTGCTCATTCTCATCTCACTGGCCGACAGCCCCAAGCACGGCTACGCGATGACGCAGGATATCGAGGTCGTGTCCGGCCAGCGGCTCGGCCCGGGCACCCTCTACGGCGCCCTCGCGCGGCTCGAGTCGCGCGGGTGGATCGAGCCGCTGCCGTCCACCGATCGCCGCCGGCCCTACCGGCTGACCGGCGCCGGGCAACGCGTGCTCAAGCATCGCCTCGAGGGGCTGAAGGCGATGGCGCGGGTCGGCGCCTCGAGGCTCGCGAATGCGTAGCCGCCGCGGAGGGGCCACGGTGATGTTCACCGCAAGCGGAGATGGATGGCCAACGCGATGACCGCGAGTCAGCTCCTTCAGCTCTACCCGCGCGCCTGGCGCGACCGCTACGGCGAGGAGTTTCTGGCGACCGTCGGGAATGGCGCCCTTCACCTGCAGCAGATCGTGGACATCGTCGCCGGCGCCATCGACGCGTGGCTGTCGTCGGACGTGCGGCGCACGACCCAGGCTCAACAGGCGAGTCAGCGACTCGCGGGAGAATCAGCGATGACCGGCAAGCTCCACGCCCTCTGCCATGGCACCACGCTGCGCTACACCCGGCGGGACGCGCTCATCGGCGCCGCGGTGATGATTGGCGCGACGATCGTGTTCTCAGCACTCGGGATCTACGCTCGGCGTCAGGGGATGCCGGTCACGGGAGAGATCCTGAAGAGCCTCGCGTTCCCCGGTTCGCTCACGCTCTCGATGCCGTTCGTCTTCCTCAAGGGCCAGCCGTGGAAGGCACAACTCGTCCTCATCGGGGGCACCCTGGCGCTTCTCGTCCTCGCCGGGTACGTGGCATCATTGATCTGACCCCGCTCCTTCCCCGCCCCTTGCCAATCCTGGTCGATCGTAGCACCCGGATTCGGGAGGGGGCTCCACGCCGGAGCCCCCTCAACGATGCGCTCGACCCCGCACGGTTGCTCGGCGTCGGAGCATCACCGTGCACGACGGATCACGCCGGATCGGTCAGCGCCCCCCCGCGCCACCGCGGCAGTGGGGTGCGCCCCAGCGCCACCGCGACCGCCGCGCGCGCCAGCAGGCGGGTGGAATCGAGCGTCGGCAGCGGCGAATCCTCCGGCGTGACAAGCAGAGGGATCTCGGTGCAAGCGAGCGCCACGGCGTCGCACCCCTCCGCTTTCAGCGCGGCGATGATGCGCACGTATTCCGCGCGGGAGGCGTCGGCGAGAACACCCCGGCAGAGCTCGCGGAAGATGATGTCGTCTGCGATCCGGCGATCGGCCGGCGCGGGTGTGCGCAGAGGGAGTCCCGCGCGCGCGAAGGCGGCCGGGTAGGCCGGTCCGTCCATGGTCCAGCGCGTGCCGAGCAGGCCGACGCAGCTGCGCCTGTCCGCCTTCGCACGCTCGGCTACGATGTGGGCGATGTGCAGGCCGGGCAGCGGATACGGCTCGCGCGCGGCGTCGATCGCGATATGGGCGGTGTTGTCCGGACAGACGAAGAAGGCGCAGCCGGCGTCCACGAGGCGCTGGGCCGTCCGCCTGAGCTGCGCGTTGACCGCCGCGAGGTCACCCGCCTCATACGCCGCCAGCACCGGCCCCATCGGCAGCACCGAGAGCGTGATCTCGGGGTGCTCGTGCGCGCCGAGGAGTCGCCCGCTCTCGCGCACCATCTCCAGAAAGCAGAGCGCCGCGCCGTCGGACGAGTGCGCGAGGATGCCGATGTGGCGCATGGGTCGTATCATCGACTGCCGACCCCCTCGCCGCCTAGCGCCGATCCGGCCGGCCGTAGCGCCGCGTCTCCCGACCCCGCTTGCGTGGCATGGTGTGCTCCTTTGCCGGCTGTGTGCGCCCGTGGGAGTCTAGCCCGAATCGTCCGCCGAGGTTAGGATGGCCCCGGCAATCGCCTGCGTCCGACGCCGTCGTGGCGAGGAGGGGTGGGAGATGGACGAACTCCTGGGGTTGCTCGCGTTCGTCGCGGTCGCCTGCTTCATCCTCGGACCCATCCTCGCGATCATGGCACTGGTGCGGGTCGGGCGCCTGCAGGGGCTGCAGCGCCAGCTCGACGACCTCGCCGGGCGTATCGCCTCGCTCGAGACGCGTATCGCCCGCCTCTCCCGCCAGGAGGCGGCCCCGGCGGCTGCTGCGCCGCAGCCGGTCGCGGGACCGCCGCGGACGTCGGAGGGTTCGTCCGTGCCGCCTCTCCTCCTCGGCGAGGAGGAGACCGCCCGGCCGGTTCCGCCAGCCACGCCGCCCGCCCGCGTCCTACCGGCACCGCCCGCGCCGCCGCCGGCAGACGCCCCGCCCACGGGGCACATCCCTCCTGCGACGCACGTACCACCCGCGACGGGGGTCCCGCCGGCCGCCCCCGAGCCTGCGCTCAGCCAGGTCACATCGTCGCGGTCGATCGACTGGGAGCGCTGGGTCGGCATTCGCGGCGCGGCGGTGCTCGGGGCGGTGGCGCTTGGACTCGCCGGCCTGCTGTTCTTCAAGTACTCGATCGAGCGTGGCCTGGTCACGCCGGTGATGCGTGTCGTCTCCGGCACGATCACGGGGGTGGGCTGCATCGTCGGCTCCGAGTGGTTGCGGAAGCGCGCCTACACCGCCAGTGCGGAGGGAGTGTCGGGCGCCGGGGTGGTGATCCTGTATGGCGCCTTCTGGGCGGCCCACGCCCTGTACGGCCTCATCGGGATGGGGGTCTCCTTTGCACTGATGGTGCTGGTCACTGCGGCCTGCTGCCTGCTCGCGTTGCGGTACGGTTCGCAGCTCGTCGCGGTAATGGGTCTCGTGGGCGGCTTCGCGACGCCCCTCCTGTTGTCGAGCGGTGCCGATCGGCCGATCGGCCTCTTCGGTTACGTCCTGCTGCTCGACATCGGTCTCATCGCCGTCGGGCGGCGACGGGCCTGGCCGCTGCTTGGCCTCCTGAGCCTCGCCGGCACGCTGCTGATGCAGGGGCTCTGGATCGGCGCCCGCATGGGGCCCGACCGGCTGACGCTCGGGCTCGTGATTCTCGGCGTCTTCGCCGCGCTCTTCGCCGTCGCCGGTCGCGGCGCCGCGGCAACGGCGGGGAGACGTCCCTGGCTCTGGAGCCAGGGTGGCGCGATCCTGGTTCCGTTTGTTTTCGCACTCTACTTCGCTGGGCGGGTCGAGCTCGGCCCGCATCTCTACCCGATCGCCCTGCTCATGGCGCTGCTCTCGGCAGGAGCCGGCTGGGTGGCGCGCGCACAGGGGGCGCACCGGCTCAGCTCCGGCGCGGCCGCCGGCTGCGTCGCCGTCGTTGGCGTGTGGCTGATCCAGCACCGTCTGACCGTGCCGCTGGCCTGGGAGGTGGTGGGGACGGCGGTCGGTCTCGCCGCGATCTTCCACCTGCTCGCCGAGTTCGATGACGCTCCCTGGGGCGCGGATAGCCCGGCGCTGGCGGCGGTTCTCGCGACCTGCGGGATGTTCGTCCTGCTGGTGTTCGCCGCGGTGCCCGTGGTGCTGCCGCCATGGCCGTGGCTCGCGGGGTGGAGCCTGCTGACGGTGCTTCTCTACCGGCAGGCGGGCCGCCCCGACCTTGCCGCGCTGCCGCTCGCGGCGGCGACCGGGCTCGGGGTGGGTTTGTCGATCCTGCACAGGGCGCACTCAGGCGGGGCCTATCAGACGGCGCCGTCGGCGGTGCTCGCGATCGAAACGGCGGCCGCGCTCGCACTCCTCGCGACCGCGCAGTTGAGACGCGCAGTGAAGGGGAGCCGGTTCGCCGAGCATGCCGCGGCGCTCCTTCCCATCCTGCTGCTCGTCGGCCTGGAGTCGTCGCCGTTTCTCCGTTTGCTCGGGCCGATGCTCGGGCTCGGCGGCACCTTGCTGCTCGGTCTGCTGGCGCTGGCGGCCGCGACGCGACTCGGCAGCGGCGGGTGGTACGCCGGCGCCGTGGGAGCTACGCTGCTGGTCCAGGTCAGCTGGATATCGGAACACCACGCCCTGCGCGATCAGCCGGACGCGCTGGGCGCGGCGCTCCTCCTCGAGGCGGCGGCGGTGGTCCTGTTCACCATCTGGCCATTCCTCGTGCCGGCGCGGTTCGCGGGCGAGCCGGTCGCGCTGTACGCCGCGGCGCTGGCGGGGCCGGCCTGGTTCCCGGCGCTGCGGTGGCTGTTCACCTGGAGGTTCGGCGACGGCTTCATCGGCCTGCTGCCGCTGCTGCTCGGGGGACTGGCACTCGCGGCGGTCGTCGGGGCGCGGCGCGTCTTCCCGCCGGCCGACGCCGCGCGGCGCCGCGCGCTGGTCTGGTTCGCGGCGGTGGCGCTCTGCTTCGGGGCCGTTGCCATCCCGCTGCAGCTCGAGAAGGAGTGGATCACGATCGGCTGGGCTCTCGAGGGGCTGGCGGTCATCGCGCTGTGGACCCGGCTCGATCACCCGGGGCTGAAGTGGTTCGGCCTGGCGCTGCTGGCGGCGACCTCGGTGCGGCTGGTCGCCAACCCGGCGCTCCTGGGGTACTACCCGCGATCCGCCCAGCGCCTGGTCAACTGGCTGCTCTACACCTACCTGGTCCCGGCCGCCGCCCTGCTCGGGAGCGCGGCGCTGCTGCGGCCGTCCGAGGTGAAACGCGGGCGTGGCTGGGAAGCGAGGTTGTACGCCGGCGGGCGCGCGACCGGCGCAGCCGGCGCGGTCGTAGCCGCGATCGCCGTGGTCTTCGTCTGGATCAACCTGGCGATTGCCGACTGGTACGCGACCGGGACGACGCTGACGCTTTCGTTCGGCGACCAGCCCGCCCAGCGGCTGACCGTGTCGATCGCCTGGGCGATCTACGCCCTCGCGCTGCTGGGTTTCGGCGTGCGGTACAACTCCACCGGCCTGCGCTGGATCAGCCTCATCTTCCTGCTCGTCACCATCGGCAAGGTGTTCCTGTACGACCTCGGGGCGCTGGGCGATCTCTACCGCGTCGCATCGCTCCTTGGGCTCGCGGTGTCGCTGATCCTGGTGTCGGTGCTGTACCAGCGTTTTGTCTTCCGCCGGACGCGGGGCGAGGGGAGTGGCTCATGAGAGGCGCCAGCCGCATCGCGGTGATCGCGTGCAGCGCGGTTGCCACCGTGGCGACGACCGCTCAGGAGCCGGCGGCGGTCGATCTCCGCCGGCTCTTCCCACGCGAGGCCGAGGTCACGACCGAGGCCACGGCCGGGGGAGGCGGACTGTCGCGGCTGGTCTTGAGCGCGGAGATCCTCGCCGTCTGCCGCCCCGACCTCTCCGATTTGCGGCTGTTCGACGCGTACGGGCGGGAGGTGCCGTTCCTCGTCGATGCCGGACCCGCGCCACCGGGGACGATCGAACAGCGGCGGCGTTACGAACCGCGGCTTCTCGACACGACGCGCACCGAGGTCCGCCGCGACAACGGCCCGCCGCTACGGCACGAGACCTTCGACCTCACGCTCCCGGACAGTCCGCCGCACGCGGGCGGCTGGGACCTCGTGACGACTATCCGCCACCCGGAATTCGTCGCCCGCGCCCGGGTCGAGGCGATCGCCGCGGGTGGCGCCGTTACGCCCCTGGTCGGGGAGGCCTCCCTGTTCCGCCTCGGTGGCGCGCGCCCGGCCGAGAAGACGCGCCTGCCGCTACCCGACCTCCGCGGCGGGCGCATCAGGGTCATCCTCGACACCGAGCAGCCGTTCTGGCTCGAGCCGGCGTTTGCGTTCGAGAGCGCCCGGGTGATCGACCGCGGCGACCGGATCGCGGTGCCGCTCCGGCGTCTGTCGATCCGGAGCGACGGCGGTCGCACCCTCGCCGATCTCGAGCGCCCGTGGGGGCTCGTGCCCGACCTGCTGCGGGTCGAGACCTCGACGGCGAATTTCGATCGCGCTGTGACGGTGTGGGACGAGGGGCCGACCAGCGCCCCTGACGCGCTCGGGAGCGCCGCCATCTTCCGCGTCAGCGGCCTCGTGCCGGTCGGCGTCCAGGAGGTGCCGGTGCGCGGTGCGCGCGGCGAGCGGCTGCGGATCGAGATCGACGACGGCGACAGCCCGCCGCTGGCCGATCTCGCGTTCCACGCCGTGGTGCGCCAGCCGTCGCTGATCTTCGCGTTGCCGCCGGCGCCGGGCGAAACAGGCAGGGCGGTCCTCCGCTTCGGCGGTGGCCGCGCTCACCCGCCGCGCTACGACCTGAGCGGCCTCCTGCCCGGACCGGCGCGGCCGCTGAATGGCCAGCGCGCCGAGGCGGCTGCGCTTCTCTACGACCCGGCCATCGTCAGACCGGCGGAGCTCGGCGCGATCCGGCTGAACCCCGATTACGACGGCACCCCGGCGCTCGTCTTCGCACGCCATCCCGGCGCCGCCCTTGACCCGGGGATCTTCACCTACCTGCGGCGGATCACCGTCCCTGAGGCGCCCGAGGGTCTGTCGCGCCTGCGACTCACCCCCGAGGACCTCGCAGTCCTGCGCCCCGACCTCGCCGACCTGCGGGTCGCTGATGCCGACGGGCGCCAGTGGCCGTACCTCGTCGACCGCGAGGCGGCGACCGACCTCGTGGCCCTGTCGGTGGACGGCCCCAGCCGCGGCGGCGCCGGGCGCTCGACGTACGATCTGCGTCCGCCGGTGGCGCCGCTCGTCGTGGAGCGGATACTCCTCGACACTGACGCCACCTATTTCGATCGCGCCTACACGCTCGAGGCGCGAGTCGCGGAAGGCGACAGCCGGCCGATCGCGCGCGGCCGGATCACCCGCCCGATCGGCGATCCTCGGCCGGTCGGCATCGACGTCTGCCCGGCGCCCGTCGAGCGGCTGCTCATGACGATCGAGGACGCCGACGACGCACCGCTGGCCTTCCGGTCGGTGAGCGCCCGGGTGCCGCTCCCGGAGATCTACCTGACCGCCCCGGCGGGAGATTACATGCTCTTGATGGGGGCCGAGGGACAGGCGGCGCCCCGCTACGAGCTGGAACGGGTGCGCGATGTCATCCTGGCCGTCGCCGCCGTCGGCATCGACGTCGCACCGTTGATTGCCAATCCGGATCGTTCGCTCGGGGCGCGTCTCGGCGGACCGGCGCGGCGGCAGACGCTGCTCCTGTGGGGCGTGCTGCTGGCGGCCGCGGCGGTCCTGGTAACGCTGACCCTGCGTCTGGCGCGCCGCGAGGTGCCGCCGGCCGCCTGAGGCCGCAGCGCGCTGCCGTCAGCCCGCGCGCTTCCGCATCCGGGTGAGCAGTGCCTCGGCCCGCTCGAGCTCCTGTGCCGTGGCGTGGGCGCCGCCATAGCGGACGCGGCAGTAGAGATCCGTCAGCTCGGTCCCTTCGCGAGGGACCCCGGCGCGCTCGATCGCCAGGCGCACCAGCTCGTGGGGGGTGTGGGACGGCTGGCGCGACACGCCGCGGCGGGCGAGCTCGCGGAGGAAGCGGGAGTAGATCCCGAGGATCGGGTCGAGTCTGGCTCGCGCCGGCCGCCGTCGCCACCCAGGAGGGAAGAGCCCCGAAAACCTCAGTCGCCGCCACCCGAGGGCGGCAATCGCCCCGAGTAGCGCGGTCAGCAGCAGCGCGGCCGTCCCGGGCGCCAGCCCGCTGGCGCCCCGCGCGAACGCTGCGGCGGCCGCGATCCCGCCCGACGCCGCATCGCGGATGGCGCTCAGGATGGCGGACTGATCCCGCAGGTCGAGCCCGATGACCCAGGTGTCCCACGCGATCTCGACCTGCTCGAGGCCTCGCACCCAGCGCGCCCAGAACGAGGCGCCCGCTTCCTCGGGCTGCGGCGGGGTCGGGTCGAAGGCGACCCAGCCGTGCGCCGGGAAGTAGACCTCGACCCACGAATGCGCGTCGCTCTGGCGCACCAGCAGCGTGCCGTGGAGATCGGAGTAGCCGCCGCGCAGGAAGCCGGTCACGACCCGCGACGGCACGCGCTGAACCCGGAGCATGACGGCCATCGCCGTCGCGAAGTACTCGCAGTGCCCGGGCGCGCGCGCCAGCAGGAAACGGGCCAGCGGATCCGCCACGCCGTCGTCCTGCACGTCGAGGGTGTAGGTGTACCGCTCCTTCAGGCCGCGCTCGATCCGTTCCGCGATCGCCAGCGGATCGGTGGCTCCCGCGGCGAGCTCGTCCGCCACGCCGCGGATCCCCGGGTCGAGCGGGGGGAGCGGCAGGTAGGTCGCGGCGATCGCCGCCGGGTAGTCCCTCCCGAGCCCTTCCAGGCGCCGGTTCAGCCGCAGCATGTCCGTGAGCTCGGAGCGGACCTCATAGTCGATGCGGTTGCGCCGCACCGCGGTGAGCTGCAGCGCCCCATCGTCGGCGCTGCCGAGGTGGAGGAAGTCGCGGCTGTCCACCTGCAGCGCCTCGGCCGCGGCGAACAGCGCCGGGGTGTCCAGCGGCTCGAGCGAGATGCTGTAGTCGAACAGCGGCAGTCCGGTGGGGGTGGCCAGGCGAAACCCGCCGCTGCCGATCCGCATCCAGGCAATCGAGGCCTGGGTGCGGGTCCACGAGCGGCCGTCGTACGCGTCGAAGGTCATCCCGCGCCAGCGCAGCGTGCCGCCGGGAGGGAGCGGGGAGTTCGAGCGGACGCGCATGACGATCTCGTGGTTCCGCTTGATGCGGTTGATCGACCCCAGCTCCACCCGGCCGGAGAACCCCGAGACCTGTTGCCGGATGCTGCCTCCGGCGCGGAAATAGCCGGTGCCGATGTGCGGTATCAGGAAGAAGATCCCGAGCCCCAGGGCCAGCGTCGCCCCAGCGCTGCCAAGGAGGGGCCAGACGGCCGGGGCCCTGGGGATGGGGACGCTGCCGCCGGCGGCGGCGGCGAGATCGGCCTGGCGGCCGGCGAGCGCCCCGAGCGCCACGACGATGTAGAGGGCGAGCGGCAGCGAGAACGAGATCTCCGTCGTCGCGGCGGTCGAGGCGACCACCGCGAGAAACGAGATCAGGAGGATCTGCAGGCGGTCGCGGTCGCTGCGCGTGGTGAGCAGGCGCAGCAGGACCAGGAACAGCAACAGCCGGATCGAGGCGCCCAGGAGGTCGTGCGACAGGACGAGCAGGTCCGCACCGAACCCCAGCAGGTAGGCGAGCGCAGCCCAGTTCCCGAGGCGTTCCGCGCGTGCCGTCGGCGTGAGGCCCCGGTGGTCCCGCCAGATCGCCCAGCCGATCACGACCGCGACGATCGCGGCAGGCAGCGGACCGAGCGTTCCGGACGCGAGCAGAGCCAGGATCGAGGTGGCAAGCGCCGCGTGCGCGCCGAGGGAGAAGCGCGGACGCGCCGCGGTGGCGGCCGCGCTCACGAGGCCGCCTCGCCCCCGAGCGCCAGCCGGACCACCCCCGGCTCTGCGTCCAGGTCGGGGGCCAGCGGGCGGGCGGGGCCGAAGGTCGGATCGACCTGCGCCAGGTAGTCGAGGATCGGGCGGTGGCCCCCCGGAGGGTCGAGATCGCGGAACTCTTTCTCCGGCGCGATGAAGCGGAGCGGCCTGCGCACGTCGGCGCAGCGCCACACCAGCGTGGCGGCGTGCGACACCAGCGCCTCGAAGCGGGCGCGCACCGCCGGCGAATCGGCCGGCGCACCCGGATCGAAGACGATCGTCAGGCGCGCCGCCCCTTCCTCGAGGCACTCCTTCACCATCAGCTCGCCGACGCGGGCCGTCGCGCGCCAGTCGAGGTGGCGCGAGTCGTCATCGGAGCGAGCCGCGCGGATCTGGTGGAGCTCCAGTCCCTCCCCCACGCGCCGCGAGATCAGCTCGCTGCTGTTCTCCCCCAGCGCCTCGTCCGCCGCCTCCGCGTCGGACGGAGACGGGTAGACGAGCACCTCGAGTTCGCGGCCCAGCAGCCGCCGCCGGGTCACCAGGCCGAACGGATCGCTCGTCTCGAGGCGCACGCGATCCAGCCGGATCCGTCCACGGCGCGGAAAGACCGTCGGGATGAAGCGCACGAGCGAGCCGCCCGCCGGCACCGGCGGCAGGGAGAACGGCGCGGTGCCGCCGAGCGCGGCGGGGAGCGTGCAGCGCAGGGCAGGCGAGGCTTCGCCGCGGCCCGGATGCTGGACGGTGAGCACGAGCGAGGTCGGCTCGCGTGCGACGATCTCCTCGGGGTGCGAGATCTCGAGGGTCAGGCCGGCGATTTCCCTGCCGGCCACGAACCCGGAGACGAGCAGCGCGGCCAGGCCGATCCCGACCAGCAGGTACAGCAGGTTGTTGCCGGTGTTAATCGCCGCGAAAGCGATGCCGCCGAGCAGCGCGAGGAGGGTCCAGCCGAGACGGGTCGGCATCGGCTAGACGGGGACCGGAGTCCTCCCGAGGATCTCCTCGATCACCTTGCGGGCCGTGGCACGGCGCGAGCCCGCGGCGCTGGCCAGGCTCCCCCGCAGGATCAGGCGGTGAGCGAGGATCGGCACCGCCAGCCGCTTCACGTCGTCGGGGAGGACGTAATCCCGCTCCTCGGTCAGCGCCTGGGCCTGACAGGCGCGATAGAGCGACAGGGAGCCGCGCGGGGAGACGCCGAGCTCGACCGCCTCCGCCGTGCGCGTGGCGCGCACGATCGCGAGCAGATAGTCGAGGACCGAGGCATCGACCCGCACGTCGCGGACCTGCCGCTGCAAGGCGACGACATTCTCCGCAGTGAGCACCGGGGCGAGGTGGTCGGCCGGGTGGGTGAGCCGCTGGCGGGTGACGATCTCCCGCTCCGCCGCCTCGTCCGGGTACCCCATCTCGATCCGCATCAGGAAGCGGTCGAGCTGCGAGTCCGGGAGCGGGTAGGTGCCGTGGTGCTCCACCGGGTTCTGCGTCGCGAGGACGAAGAACGGGTCGGGAAGGACGTGCGAGACGCTGTCCACCGAAACGCGGAACTCGCTCATCGCCTCGAGGAGCGCCGACTGTGTCTTCGGGGTGGTGCGGTTGATCTCGTCCGCCAGCAGGACGTGCGTGAAGACCGGGCCCGGCTTGAACTCGAAGGCGCGCGACTCCGGGTTGAAGATGGTGACGCCGAGGATGTCGGAGGGGAGCAGGTCGGAGGTGAACTGCACTCGCCGGAAGGTGCAGCCGAGCGAGCGCGCCAGCGCGGCGGCGAGCGTGGTCTTTCCCACCCCGGGGATGTCCTCGATCAGCAGGTGCCCCTTGGCGAGGAGCGCGACCACCGCCAGCTTGACCACCTCCTCCTTGCCGCAGATCACCTTCTCGACGTTGGCGCGCAGCATGGCGATGGGGCGTGCCGCCACGGACGCCGGGCGCGCGTCGCGCGCCGGCTCGGGCCGGGGGGAGGGGGCCGGGGCGGCGGCGCCCCCGCCGGGTTCGCAGGAGCCTCTCATCGACCGACCCGGCTTGGGCGGCACACCCTGGCAGGACCTTGAGGGGTGGGCACGTGCCTCAACCGGCGGTCTCGACTTCCACGGGGCTCGGGATGGCGAGGCGATTCTGCTGCTTCCGCTGGACCTGCTCATGCACCGCGCGGCGCTCGTCGAGCCAGCGTTCCGCCGGGATCTCCAGGAAGGCCTGCACGATTCTCGGGTCGAACTGCCTGCCGGCGTACTTCAGCAGCTCGTCGCGGGCGCGCTCGTAGGGGAGCCCCTTGCGGTACGGCCGGTCCGAGGTCATCGCGTCCAGCGTGTCCACTACCGCGAAGATCCGGGCCCCCAGGGGGATGTCCTCGCCGCTCTTCCGCATCGGGTACCCGAGACCGTCGAAGCGCTCCTGATGGTGGAGCACGATGTCACGCGCGCGCGCCAGGAACGGGATGTTCTCGAGGATGCGGTACCCCTTTTCCGGGTGCAGCCGCATCACCCGCCACTCCTCCTCCGTCAGTTTCCCCGGCTTGCGCAGGATGGCGTCCGGGATGCCGATCTTGCCGATGTCGTGGAGCAGCGCGCCCCAGCGTATCTGGCTCAGCTCCGGCTCCAGCACGCCGAGGCGCTCGGCGAGCAGGTGGGTGAACCGCGCCACGCGCAGCGAGTGGTCCTGGGTCTCGGTGTCGCGGGAGTCGAGCGCCGCGACCAGAGCCTCGAGGGTGTTCTGATAGGTGTCCTGGATCTGCGCGAACGCGGTCTGCAGATCGGCGTAGAGCTTCTCGACCTCGCGGTTCTTGGTCTCCAGCTCCTCGGTCCGCTCCGCGACCTTGTGCTCCAGCGACACCTGGTAATCGCGGTTCTCGCGCTGCAGCCGCCGGCGTTCGAGCACGCGCTCGATGGTGTTGCCGACATCCTCGAGGTTGAACGGCTTGGTGACGTAGTCGGCGGC
>Ga0137429_1000076_pt1 | contig 55849 bp, 39 predicted proteins | sample EasRivERMZT736_2_FD_102304 | JGI IMG/M metagenome (GOLD analysis project Ga0137429, IMG submission 102304) | Soil microbial communities from meander-bound floodplain in the East River, Colorado, USA - East River MetaG ERMZT736_2 | ecosystem: Environmental > Terrestrial > Soil > Floodplain ...
AGGTCGTTATCCACCGCGTCGTCGCAGATCTCGGCGCCCGCGCCGTCGCAGGCCGAGGTGGGCTTGCAGGTAGCGTCGGCGCAGTCGGTGGCGCCGTCCCCGTCGTTGTCGGACTGGTCGGCGCAGCTGTGCTCCAGCAGCTCGCAAGTCACGCCCCCGGGGCCGAGCCGCCCGGCGCAGGTGCGGTCCTGACAGTCGACGAGACCATTGAGGTTGTTGTCGATGCCGTCGGCGCAGAGCTCGGGCTTGCACGTCACCGCGGAGGCGCAGTTCAGGTCGCGGCAGTCGGCGCGGCCGTCGCCGTCGTTGTCGAACGTGTCGTCACACGACGTCTCGAGCGCCTCGCACGGGACGCCATCCGGGCCCGGCCGGCCGACGCAGTCGTCATCCCGGCAGTCGATCTGCAGATCGCCGTTGTTGTCGAGGCCGTCGTTGCAGAGGGTCTCGTGCTCGCACGGCTCGACGGTATCGCCGTGATTGCGGACGTGCGCGGCCACCGCCGGCTCACCGATGCAGATCGTGTGGGCGTTCCCCGGGTTGCCGGGAGGGAAGTGGCAGATGCAGACCTGGTTGTCGTCGTCGTCGCAGGCGTCGTCCCGGTCGTCGTCCCCGTCGTCGTCCCCGTCATCATCCCCGTCGTCGTCCGCGATCACGACGCCGCTACCCGACTCGAGCACGAAGCCGAAGGCAGTGGGCGCGGGGTTTCCCCTGGTCGCGGCCTTGGCCGCATCGTCCGTCTGGGCGGGGGTAGCCAGGTCGCCGGCCACCGCCAGTCCGCAGACCAGTAGACAGAGAACACCGAGTGCAAGCAGGTTCTTCATGGTAATGACCCCCCCTTCTGGTCGGAGGCCGGTTCTCCGGGACCTTCGATTCGAGGCTTCCATATTACGGCGTGCTGCAACGGGTCGCAACCCGAATTCCCGGCTGGTAGATCTACTGATTCACTCCCCACTCCCGCGGTGGGCCCCCCCGGGGGGCACCGCTTGGCGGTAGAATCGACCGGCCGCGGAGGGCGAGGTGTCCCTGACGCTCTACCAGATCCCGATCAGCCACAACTGCGCAAAGGTCCGTACAGCGCTGGCGCGCAAGGAGTTAGCGTACGAGGTGGTTGACGTCCCGCCCGGCGATCGCGCGCGGGTCCGGGAGATCTCCGGACGCGGCCTGGTCCCGGTGCTGGTGGACGGGGAGAACGTGGTCAGCGACTCGACGCGCATCCTGCTGCACCTCGAGGAGCGCTACCCCGAGCCGCCGCTGCTGCCGCGAGAGCCTGCCGCGCGCGCCGAGTGCCTCCTGCTCGAGGACTGGGCCGATCGGGCGCTCATGGACCTCACCCGCCGACTGGCCTACTGGCAGCTCCTCTGCCGCCCGGGCGGCCTCGTCCGCGCCTGGGGGATGCCGGAGCGAGGCCTCGGGAGCGCCGTCAGGAGCCGAGTCGCCGCGATGGTGGTTCGCCGCCGCTTCGGCCTGTCGGAGCGCCAGAACCGGTTCGACGAGGCGGAGGCGCGTCAGGTCGCGGCCCTGGCGATCGAGAGATTGGGGGGCAGGCCGTGGTTGATCGGGAATGCGCTGACGCTCGCCGACATCACCCTGGCCACGATGGCTGCGCCGCTCTGGGCCGCGGCGCCGGCGGTCCGGCACGACGCCAACGTCGCGCGCCTCCTGCGCTGGGCGCCCAGCGCCATGGATGCGCGCGACGTCGCACTCTACAGGCGGGGGTGACTGCCCCCCGCCGCTTCGCCCTGGCTCACCGCCCTTCCAGCACCTTCAGGTTTCCGTTGATGGTCCTGATCTTCACGGTGTTGCCGCCGCGGTTGACGTCGCCCGACGTACGGATGTACTTCCGCGGTGTCCCCTTCCCGTGGTCCCACTCGAGAGTCGTCGTCGACGCGAGGCCACCCATCGTGGTCGCGTCCAGCCGCCCTCGCCGGTCCGGACACGCCAGCGAGGTTGACAGATCAGGCGTTGTCGGGCGCATGATAGCGCGGAATGCAACCGATGGTGCCGCGACCTCGACAACTGAGGGATCTCATGAGCCCTGCCGTGATGCGCCGGGTCGCCGCGCGCCGCGGCGGCGAAGAGGGCTGAGGGTCTAGGGACAGCTCCGTCCCACGCGCTCCCTCCCCGACGAGTCCTCCCCCAGCGTCCCTTCACCGAGCGGCAACGGGCACGCGCTCTGCGCGCGACTCAGGAAGAAGCGTGCGGATCGGGGCGGCAGGGGGAGGTCGTCCGTCGCCAGCGGATCCGGTGTGTCGCTCGCGAGGCAGTCGGCCGCCAGGAAGTCTCGCGGGTCGGTCGCGCGCAGGGCGTCGTAGACGAGCGAGACCCCACCGGCGCGCACGGGAGGATCCCAGCGCAGCATCGTCATGCCGGGGGGGAAGCCGTACTGGAGTGCGAGACCCGGCGTCTCGCCGGGCCTCCCCCACGCCGCGGGGTCCTGGATCAGGCAGTCGCAGGCGTCCCCGGCGATGTCGGCGTCCAGGTTCTCCTGGCCGGGGTTGGGGATCGCCGGGCAGTTGTCGAGCGGATCGATGGCGCCGTCCCCGTCGGCATCGGGGCAGTCCTCGGGGCAGGTGACCGGCTCGTGCCCCTCGCAGACTCCATCGCCGCAGGGGACGGGAGCGAATGGGGCGAACTCAGTCGCCCGCGTGACCTCCTGCCAGCCGCTCCCTGCTCCTCCCGTGCACCCGAGCGTATCCGAGCAGACGTTGCTCACGTTGCAGATGCTGTTCCAGACCCAGTCCGGATTGCCGCGGACCAGGACCCCCTCGACGAAATTGAACATCCCGCCCGCGTCCACGGAGACGACGGCGGAGCCCGAGTTCCCCGCGAAGACGTCCACGTTCGCCTCGAAGTAGCCGGGGCTCGACGCCTTGACCGTTGCGCCGGAGAGGCCCGTCACGCCGACCGGCGTCGGTCCCCCGGTGGCCTTCACCGGCAACCCCGCCATGTTGGATGCATCGAACAGCGCGACGGCGTTGGCGTCGGTCTCGACGGCGCCCTGACGGCGCAGCGGCAGGGCGGCATGCCCGACGATCGGCCGGTCAGTTCGCACAACCGCGAAGTCCACGGTGGAGGTCTCGACCCGTGCGACGATCTGGTCGCAGGTGTAGACGTTGTCGGCAGGCACCCAGCCCACTACCACTCCCGCGGAGGGCACCTGGAACCCGAATACGAACGTGGTGTTCGCGCAGTCAGAGGCAGTGCGGATGCAATGCCCCGCGGTCGCGATGAGATCGGGACCGACCTGGAAGCCGCTGCAGAAGCCGGGCGTGGGCTGGTCGGCGAAGCGCTCCGAGGGACAGAGATCGAAGCGCTCCCCGAGCGTCCCGTTGCTGTAGATGTCGATGTCGTACCCTCCCCCCGTCGACGGCGACACTTGGCCTGGGGTCAGGAGCACGACCGTCGAGTCCAGTGTCGTCAGCAGCGTCGGATGCGTCACCTGGTAGAACTCCAGCCGGTCGTCATTGCCGTAGATGATCGGCCAGGCCCGAGCCGACGCTGCGACGACGATCACCGCGGCGAGCGCGGCCAGGGTCGCGAATCGGGACGATGAGGCGCGCGGAATGGACATAGGGCCCTCCGGGCCGCCGCCCGGAACCGCTTCGGGACTCGGTGCGGCCTGGCCGGCGATGCCGTGCCAAGTTCCACGGCGGGCGGGTCGCCGGCGCCGGAGCGGCCGTTCAGCCCCCCGTCCCTGCCATTTTCCGCCGGCGGCGGGGAATCGGTCAACCAGAGGCGTCGCCTTGCCCACCCCCAGTTCTTCGTGAGGTCTGCAGGGTCGGCGTCCAGCGGGTCGGGTGCGCGGAGCATTCCGGGCGAGGATGGACCGGGCTCATCGGGGGTGGGTGCGGGTGCTCGCCGCTCACGGCGGAGTTCCCGCCGATCATCGTTGGGGAGTTCACCGGTGAAATGGTCAGCCGTACCAACGATCCGATGGCACCGGGCGGCGAAACAACATTACAGTCCACGGATGGGGCGTAATCGGACCCCAGGCATGAGCGGAGATCTCGGCGGGCCGAAGCGGCGAACGCGTGCCTTGGAGGCGGTAAAACGACCACCCCGAGCTCCGGCGCTTCAGCGCGCTCGAGCGGGTCAAGGCCGAGCGCGGGCGGCTGGGGTTCGAGGCGGCGCGGGCCCTGCGCGCCTCAGCGGCGCTGCGAGAGGCGATCCACGAGTACGACCCCGCGGCGGCCTGGCGTATCACGCTTTGACCTTGCCGCTTGCGGCCGCCCGCGGTAGATTGAGCCTACCGTGAGCGTTGGAATCGGCAGCGTCGTCGGTCGATCGCGCGATCAGAGCCACACCGTGACTGCGCACGCCCGCCGGGTCCTTGTCGCGTCGTGCCTGACCGCCATCGCGCCGCTGGTCGGCGCCAAGGTTTGCGACGGCATCTCCGAGGCATCCAGCACGCCGCTCACCAGCGTCCGGGTCGCATCCGGGCTGACCCGGCCGCTCTTCGTCACCTCGCCACCCGGCGACCTGGATCGACTCTTCATCGTCGAGCAGGACGGACGCATCCGGATCCTCCGGAGCGGGACGCTTCTGCCGGACGCGTTCCTCGACATCGCCAACTTGACGCGCTCGCCCGGCAGCGGAGGCGGAGGCGAGGAGGGATTGCTCGGCCTGGCATTCCATCCGGACTACGCGACCAACGGCTGGTTCTTCGTCTTCCACACCGATCTCACCGGCGACAACAACCTCGTGGTCCGCTACTCCCGTTCCATGATCGATCCCGACCTTGCCGATCCCGCGAGCCGCCAGGTCGTCCTCGTGCTCCCGCATCCGGACTGGGATGTGCACAACGGCGGCATGGTCGCCTTTGCGCCCGACGACGGGTACCTCTACATCGCAGTCGGCGATGCCGCGCAGGGATGCAACGCACAGGATGGAACCTCCTACCTCGGGAAGCTATTGCGAATCGACGTCGACTCGCTTCCGTACTCCGTCCCGCCCGACAATCCATTCGTCGGCGCGGACGGGTACAACGACGAGATCTGGGCGATGGGTCTGCGCAATCCCTGGCGGTTCTCCTTCGACAGCGCGACCTCCGACCTGTACCTCGCGGACGTCGGGCGCGAGGATTGGGAGGAGATCGACTACCGGCTCGCGCCGGATCCCGGAGGGGAGAACTACGGCTGGCCGATCCACGAGGGGGACCACTGTCCCGGATTCACGTGCGGAAGCGTCACCTGCCCGGTCAGCGGGCACATCCCTCCGGTCCTGGAGTACGGCCATTCGGGAGGGGCATGCGCCGTCACCGGGGGGTACGTGTACCGCGGATGCCGGATGCCGGATCTGCGCGGAATCTACTTCTACGCCGATTATTGCGCCGCATTCATCGGATCGTTTCGGATCGCCGGGGGCGCGGTGACGGAACTGGCGGATCGGACCGCCGATCTGGCGCCTGCCGGAGGGCTCGTCCTCGGCCAGATCACCTCCTTCGGCGAGGATGCTCGGGGCGAGATCTACGTCGTCGACCGCGGGTCGTTCACGTCCGAGGGGGGCGAGGTCTACAAGATCGTGCCCATCCTGCCGAACCTGGAGGTCTCCGGTCCCGGCGCCGAAGCGTTCGTCCCCCGCGGATTGGGCGAGGACTGGGCGTGGGAGGACCTCCGCGCTACGTCCTCCCACCCGATCAGCGCTTACCGGGTGTACCGAAGCCAGGGGAACGGCAGCGGTCCGCTCGACTGCGTGCACGAGACTCCGACCCCCTCCTGGGTCGGCGGTGACCCGGCGGACCCGGTACCGGGTGGGTTGCTCTCCTACGTCGTCACCGCGGTCAACCCCTCAGGCCAGGAGACCGGTGCCGGGGTGGGATCCGGCGGGACGCCTCGCCTTCTCACCGCCGATCCGTGTCCTCCCTGACTCCCGTGTCTCGACGCACTCACTCGTCGGCGATCCATCACTCCCGGCAGACGGTCGTCTCGGGGGCGCGGGCGGCTGTCGTGACGTTCGGCGTGCTGGCGCTGGGGGCCGCGGCGAGCCGCCTGGGCGCCCAGGACTGCGCCGGGATCTCCCAGGCCTCCGACGCCCAGCTCACCACCGTGCTCGTGGCCACTGGTCTGACTCGGCCGGTGTTCGTCGCCTCGCCGCCCGGGGACCTGGAGCGCCTGTTCGTCGTGGAGCAGGACGGCGTGATCCTCGTGCTCAGGAATGGCGCGGTGCTGGCGACGCCGTTCCTCGAGATCTCCGCGCTCGTCCACTCGCCCGCGGACGGGGGGCATGACGAGGAGGGACTCCTCGGCCTCGCGTTCCACCCCGACTACGCCGCGAACGGCACCTTCTTCGTGTTCCACACGGTCGATTCCGGGGCGAACAACCTAGTCGTACGCTATCAGCGGGACGCGGTCGATCCCGACCTCGCGGACCCCGGGAGCCGGCAGGTCGTGCTCACGATCCCACACCCGACGTTCGACAATCACAACGGCGGGATGATCGCCTTCGGGCCGGACGGGTATCTCTATATCGGCACCGGCGACGGGGGAAGCGGGTGCGATCCGAACGACAATGCGCAGAGCGGATCCTCGCTGCTCGGCAAGCTGCTGCGCCTCGATGTGGACACGCCGCCGTACGCGATTCCTCCCGACAACCCGTTCGCAGGGCCGGATGGCATCCGCGACGAGATCTGGGCGACGGGGCTGCGCAACCCCTGGCGATTCGGATTCGACGCCGGGAGCGGTGACCTCTACATCGGGGACGTCGGACAGAGCGTGCGCGAGGAGATCGACTTCCAGCCCGCCGGCAGCCCCGGCGGGGAGAACTACGGCTGGAACCTGTACGAGGGGTTCGACTGCCCGAACCCGTCCTGCGGGAGCAGCACTTGCACGGTCCCGGGCTACGTGCCGCCGGTCCTCGACTACATCCACTCGGGATGTTGCACCTGCGCCGTGACCGGTGGCGTCGTCTACCGCGGCTGCCGTATGCCGAACCTGCGCGGAACATACTTCTACGCCGATTACTGCTCCACCTTCGTCGGCTCATTTCGAATGAGCGGAGGACTGCTCCTCGACTGGCGCGATCGCACCACGGAGCTGCGGCCTGAGGCGGCGCTCTACCTGGGTGAGATTGCCGCGCTCGGGGTCGACGGGCGCGGCGAGATCCACTTCGTCGATCTCGGCAGTTTCGTGCCGGAACCGGGCGGGGAGATCTACAAGCTCGTCCCGGTCCTTTCCGCACTGGAGGTGTCCGGCCCGGGGGCGGCGATGCTTCAGGTGTCCACGGCGGCCTGGTCGTGGGAGGACCTCGCCGCCACGACCTCGCATCCGATTACCCAGTACCGGGTCTACCGCGCCGACGGTGGAGGCTCCGGCCCGTTTGCCTGTGTCCACCAATCGGCAGACGCGACCTGGATCGGCGGCGACCCGGCCTCCCCCGCCTCGCGGGAGGTGTTCTCCTATCTGATCACCGCGACGATATCCAGCGGCGAGGAGACGTTCCCTGGGACCGGCAGCGGCGGAATCCTGCGGAGCCTCTCCCCGGCGGCCTGCCCCCCCTGAATCACGTCCCGGACATCGCCACGCAGTCGACGAATCGCCCGCGCCCGCAGGCGTCTCGCTGTTGCCGAACCTGCGCCATGATCGTATCTTGGGCGCGCCCCGCAAGCCCCCTGGAGGGATCCACGTGCGTCTCGGCCCGCCCGCCCGTGTTTTCGCCGGCATCCTCCTCCTCTGCTTTGCGCCTGCGTGGCTCCGCGCGGCGGCCGGCCGCGGCGCTCCGTCCGCGGCCCCGGAGGCGGCCCACCCCGCGCTGATCCGGGTCACGCTCGTCGACTCCAAGGTCGATCTGCCGCGCCTCGCGGCCAAGGGGTTCGACATCGCAGGGGTGGATCTCCAGGCGAGGACCGCCGACGTGGTGGGGACGATGGCGGACGTGGCCGCGCTCGCGGAGCTGGGGTTCGCCGCCACCGTGGTCTCCACCCTCGATCCCGCCGCCGTCGAGGTCGACTCGCTCTACACCAGCCCCTCGGAGATGGCGACGCTCCTCGCCTCCTACGAGGCGTCATATCCGACGCTTGCGAAGCTCCAGGTGATGGGCGTGACCGAACAGGGACGCCCGTACTACGCGATGAAGATCTCGGATAACGTCGCGACCGAGGAGGACGAGCCGTCGGTCTTCTTCGTCGCCGAGCACCACGCTCGGGAGGTGATGACGCCCGAGGTCGCGCGCGACCTGATCGACTACCTGCTGACTCGCTACGCGACCGACCCGCAGGTCCAGGCGTGGGTGAACGAGACCGAGATCTGGGTGGTGCCGAACCACAATCCGGACGGCTCCAACTACGTCTTCACGGCGTACGACCTCTGGCGCAAGAACCGCAGGAACAACGGCGACGGCACGTTCGGTGTTGATCCGAACCGCAACTATCCGTTCGCGTGGGGGGCGTGCGGCGGGTCGTCCGGGGTAACCTCCGACGATATCTACAGGGGACCGTTCGCGGGCTCCGAGCCCGAGACCTCGGCGCTGAGGACGCTCGGGGTGGAGCAGCGCCCGGTCCTCGCCATCAGCTACCACACGTACAGCGAGCTGGTCATCTACCCGTATGGGTGCGACGGCTCGATTCCCCCCGACAAGGAGGTGTCGGAGGATATCGGCCAGCGCCTGGCGCGCAAGCTGACGCGGGACTCGGGGAGCGGGTTCTACACCCCCGGGTACGGCTGGGCAATCCTGTACGCCGTCGATGGCGAGATGAACGACTGGTTCTACGCGAACCTCGGGACGCTCGGCTACACCATCGAGATGAACGCCTCGGCCCAGGGTTTCCTCCCCGGCTACACGGCCTGGCGGGACTCGACAGTGAACCGCAACCGGCTCGGGTGGCAGTACTTCCTCGATCGCGTGCATGGCCCTGCCGTCCACGGCCACGTGACCGACGCCTGCACCGCGGAGCCGCTCGCTGCCGTGGTCAGCGTGGACGAGATCCCGCTGTCGCCGCCGGAGGTGGCGCGGACGGCGGACGCGCCGTTCGGCCGGTTCGATCGCCTCCTGCTGATGGGCGACTATCACTTCCGCTTCTCCCACTTCCTGTTCCTCGAGAGCGATCAGTTCCACGATCAGGTAGTCCCGGTGTCAGTGAGGCGCGATGCCGTCGACCTCCCGGTGCGGCTCGTGCCGCTGGGCGCGAGCGCCCTCGAGGTCGGTGACGCGGCGATCGACGACACGTCCGGGGACGGGGACGGCGAACTCGACGCGGGGGAGACTGTCAGGATCCACGTCGGCGCGCGCGCCACCGGCGACGCGGCCACGGGGATCTCGGCGCTCCTCTCGACTTCCGATTCGTTCGTGACGATCGTGGATGGCGCCGCCGCCTACCCCAACCTCGCCACGGGCGCGGAGGGGATGCCCACGGACGACGGCTTCGAGATCGTCGTCGATGCGGCTGCGCCGGAGGGACATGTGCCAGCGCTCCAGGTCACGTTCAGCGCGGCGCAGCCGTTGTGCGTCGCAGGCGGGCCGCTCGCGGTCCGGGTGACGGCAGCGGTCCGTTCTTGCCCTCACGTCTTCTCGCTCTCGAGCAACCCCGGCTGGACGATCAGCAACAACACGACTGGCGGCTGGGCGTTCGGTGTACCCACGGTGCTCCTGGGGGACCACTCCCCCGGGTCGGGGTTCACAGGCGCGAACGTCTACGGGACGAACCTGACCGGCGACTACTCGGCGAACGCCTTCTACACGCTGACCACGGGTCTCCTCGACCTGAGCGGCGTCGCGAACGCGACGCTCGAGTTCGAGCGCTGGATCTCGACCGAGGAGGGGTACGACTACGCCACTGTCGAGGCGAGCACGAACGGCACGACCTGGGCACTGCTCTGGACCGGCACCGCGTCGGATCGGGGCTGGCGCCGCATGCTGCTGGATGCGTCCTCCGTCGACGGGGCTCCGGCGGCTCGCTTCCGCTTCACGCTCAGGAGCGACGGATCCTTGCAGGACGCCGGCTTCTACCTCGACGACGTCTCGGTCTGCGGCGACACCGTGCCGCCGCAGCCGCGCCTGCGGGCGACGCAGCTCGAGGTGCTCGACGACACGCTGAACTCCTCCTGCGCCGATGCGGACGGCGTTGCCGACGCGGGGGAGATCGTCATCGTGAGGCTCACGGCGGCGAACGAGGGGCTGGCGACGGCGCTGGCCGCGACCGCGACGCTGCGCTCGAACGACGCGGCGTTCGAGGTGCTCGCGGAGCCGCAGGGGCTCGGCGACGTGCCGGGCCCGGGCGGGCTGAAGACGGCCGACTTCCTGGTCCGGATCGACGGTGCGGCCGCGTGCGGACTGGTGCCGGACCTCGCTGTCGAGTTCCTGTCGAACGGAGGCGTGTCGACCTCAAGCGCGCCGCCGGCGCTGGTACTGGAGCAGGACGGCGGGGGATGCGACCTCAACACATGCCCATCCGCCTGCGCGCCGGGAGCGCCGATCGCCGGGGTCGCCATCAACGCGGCGGGGCGGCTGAGCTGGACGCCCAGCGCCGATCCCTGCCACGCCGGGGCGGGGATCGGATACCGCGTCTACCGGGCGACCTCTGCGCGGCCCCTCGTCCAGCCCGCGCTCCTCTTCCCGCAGGACACCTCGTTCGGCGATCGGTCGACGCAGGATACGGACGGCTCGCTGCTCGATGCGGGGTTCAGCGACGCGGACTCACCGGGTGTCGGGGGGGTGTTCTACTACCTCGTTACCGACGTGGGGACGAACGGAGCTCGCGGGCCTGTCGAGCACTACGGACAGTAGGCGGAATGCAGCTTGGAACGCCACTCCTCCCAGGTCAGCGACGCCTGTCTCTCCAGCCTCGTGTTCCGCTCACGGGCAAGCCGCTCCGGTCCGCGGCGTGCCGGCGCTGTCGCTCCCCAGCGAGCCCGACCCCGAGGGGCACGAGCTCTGGGCGCGGGAGAGGTAGAAGAATAGCTGGCGCGACGCCGGCTCCGCGACATCGACCGCCGTCGTGTTCGGGCCGTCGTCCGACTCCACGCAGGTCGCACCCAGGAAACCACCCGGCGCGCCGGAGCGGAGCGTGTCGTAGACGAGACTCGACGCCAGCGCGCCGGGATCCGCAGGGACGCCCCAGGTCAATGAGGTGGGCGAGGCGAACGTGAGATTGAGAGTCTCCCCCGGCGTGCCCCAGACGTTCGGATCGGCGCCGTTGCAGTCGGCGATGAGGCTCGCGCACGAGGGGTCGCCGAAGTCGCCGTAGCCGTCGCCGTCGCTATCGACGCAGCCCGCGGTCCGCACCTTCGCCTCGGTCACGTTGCTCCCCGCGAGCCACATCCACGGGGAGCGCGGGAAGAACGGATCGTCGCTGACGATCCTCGATCGCCAGTGGTAGACGGTCCCCTCGGCGAGCCCCGTGACGGCTTCGTTCAGGTCGGCGGCGCTCCCCGAGGGGCCGGGGGCACCGCTGTCCTGTGCTGTCGAGGTGTGAAGCGGGGACCCGTTCAGCGCGACCGCGAGCGGCGCCACCTGCCACTGCAGGCGAACCCTGCCTCTTCCCGCGGGCGAAAGCCCCCGCGCCCGCAGGCGGAACGCGGCCTCGGAGTCGGACTTGTCGAGCAGGGCGAGCGGCGTGGTGCCGTTCGTGCGGGCCTGCCGGGGGATACGGTCCAGGGCGTCGCCGCCATTGCCGTAGTAGAGGCGGGCGTCAGCGAGGATCCCGCACCCGACGATGAGATCGGAGACACCGTCGCCGTTGACGTCTCCTGCCGTCGCGGCCGACGCGCGCTGTGCACAGTAGACCAACTGGGTAGGGATCAAGGCGAGGCCGGAGGCGGAGCCGGCGAAGACCAGGATTCTCCCCGGACTCAGCTGCCCGGGCGAGGTGACCACGACCTCACTGTAGCCGTCGCCGTTGAGGTCGCCGGCCGTCGCCACCGAAGTGCCGAAGTGGAAGTAGAGGGCGAAGTCGACTCCGTCCCTCGTCCATGCGGGTGTGCTGGCAAGGCCGGAGGCGGAGCCGAGGTAGACAACGGCCCGCCCCACGTCGGGACCGGACCGGTCGTAATCGGGAACACCGACGATGACGTCGCTGTAGCCGTCGCCGTTCACGTCACCTGCCGTCGAGACCGAGGCGCCGAGGTGGGCGCTCGCCTGATCGCTCTCGGCGGTCCAGCCCGGTGAGATGGCGAGGCCCGAGCCGGAGCCGAGATACACGAAGGCCCTCCCCTCGCTCGCCTGGCCGTTGGTGTAATGACTGGCGCCGACGATGACATCGGAGTATCCGTCGCGGTTGACGTCCCCTGCTGTCGCGACCGAGACGCCGAAGCGAGAGGAGTCCTGACTGCTCTCGGCGGACCAGGCCGGGGTCGTGGCGAGGCCGGAGCCGGAGCCGAGGTAGACGAAGGCCCTCCCCTCCTCAGTCTCGCCGTTGCTGTAGAGATCAGATCCCACGACAACGTCGGAGTACCCATCGCCGTTGACGTCCCCCGCCGTCGCGACCGAGACGCCGAACTCCGCGAAATCCTGGTTGCTCTCGGCGGTCCAGGCGGGTGTGGCGGCGAGGCCCGAGGCGGAGCCGAGATAGACGAAGGCCCGCCCTTCGTCCCACTCACCGTTGTCGTAGCCGAGGGCGCCGACGATCACGTCCGAGTAGCCGTCGCCGTTCACGTCCCCCGCCGTCGCGACCGAGTTCCCGAAGAAAGCGGACTCCTGGTCCCCCTCGGCGCTCCAGAGGGGTGTGGTGGCGAGGCCGGAGGCGGAGCCGGGATAGACGAAGGCCCGCCCCTGATCGAGCTGATCGTTGTCGTAGTACTTGGCGCCGACGATCACGTCGGAGTAGCCGTCGCCGTTCACGTCTCCGGCCGGGGCCGCCGAGAAGCCGAACTCCGAGTTGGACTGGTCGCTCGCGACCGCCCAGGCGGGTTGTATGTGAAGGCCGGCGGAGGAGCCGAGATAGAGGAAGGCGCCCCCCACCTCGGTCGGGCCGTTGTCGAGAGCGCTGGCGCCGACGATGACATCGGAGTAGCCGTCACCGTTCACGTCCCCCGCCGTCGCGACCGAGGCCCCGTACTGGGCGTCGTTCTGATTCCCCTCCGTGGTCCAGGCGGGCGTGGGGGCAAGACCGGAAGCGGTCCCGAAGTAGACGAAGGCACGACCTTCGTCGGTCTGGCCGTTGTCGTAGAAGAAGGAGCCCACGATGACGTCGGCGTACCCGTCGCCGTTCACGTCCCCGGCCGGCGCGACGGATGAGGCGTAGCCGGCGAAGTTCTGGTTGCTCTCGGCCGTCCAGGCCGCCGTCGAGCCCAGGCCGGAGGCCGAGCCGAGATAGAGGAAGGCTTTTCCTTCGGCGCTGTGCTCATTGTCGTAGTTCGGGGCGCCGACGATGACGTCGCTGTAGCCGTCGCCGTTGACGTCCCCCGCCGTGGCCACCGAGTGCCCGAAGGCGGCGGAGGGCTGGGCGGTCACGGCGGTCCACGCCGGCGTGGCGGCGAGGCCGGAGGCGGAGCCGAGGTAGAGGAGGGCCCGCCCCGCGCTGTCCAAGGTACCGGCGTAGGCATCCGCTCCCACGATGGCATCGCTGTATCCGTCGCCGTTGACGTCCCCGGCGGTGGCCACCGAGACGCCGAAGACGGCGAAGAACTCGTCCCCCTCGGCGGTCCAGGCTGGCGCGGCTGCGAGACCGGAGGCCGAGCCGAGATAGAGGAAAGCCGCCCCCTCCTCGGTCTCGCCGTTGGTGTAGGCGGGAGCGCCGACGATGACGTCGCCGTAGCCGTCGCCGTTGAGGTCCCCGGCGCCGGCGGCCGAGCCGCCGAACTGACCGCCGGCGTTGTCGCTCTCGGCGGTCCAGGCCGGTGTGGTGGCGAGGCCGGAAGCGCTGCCGAGATAGACGAAGGCCCTCCCTTCGCCCAGCTGGCCATTGCTGAAAAAGATGGCGCCGACCACGACGTCGCTGTAGCCGTCGCCGTTGACGTCCCCCGCCGAGGCAACCGAGTAGCCGAAGCGGGCGTCCGCCAGGTCACTCTCCGCCGTCCAGGCAGGGGGGACCGCCAAGCCCGAGGCGGAGCCCAGGTAGAGGTACGCCCGCCCTTCGTCGGTCTGGCCGTTGTCGTAGGCGTCAGCCCCGACAATGACGTCCGAGTAACCGTCGCCGTTGACGTCCCCCGCCGTCGCGACCGAGAAGCCGAACTGGGCGTTTGCCTGGTCACCCTTCGTCGTCCAGGCGGCGCTCGTTGCGAGCGGGTCGATGGTGATGGGGTAGATCGCGTCTCGCGCGTCCACCACCAGGCGGATGCCTCGCACGCCCTCGCCCGCGAATCCCTCCATCCAGGACGGCAGCGTCTCCCCGCGCGCGTCGGTCACCTTCAACTGGGCGTAGTGCAGCCCCGGCGCTCCCGAGGGGGTCACGAAGTCGATCGACTGTCCGTCCTCGGCGACCCGCGGCAAGAGATCCCCCCAGAGGGCGAGGTCCACGTGCACGAGATCCCGGGGCGTGATCCCCTCATCGCCGCTCGCTGGCGGGTCGGGCCGCGTCTGGGCGTCGTGGCTCACAGCGGCTCTTCGCATCAGAGGGCTCGTCCAGCCATTCGGCTTGGCCGGCGCCCCACCCACGCTCACCTCTCCGGGAGGGGCCGGCAGGGTGAAGCTCTGCTCCAGGCCAGCCGCTGTGTTCTCGTAGCGCTCCTCGAACGCTCCGCGCCGGTACTCGATCCGGTGCCCCGAGGGCGCCCGCGACGCCGATGGCACCGCCCAGGATGTCCCACCTCGGCCGTACCCCACCAGCGCCAACCCCCATCGCCAGGACGGTTCCGACTCCGTGCGGGGGACCACCCGGATCCCCTCGGCGGTGAAATAGGTCCGGAATCCCTGGGCCCGGTTGGGCGCGTGCCAGGACGCTTCGATCCCATTGACGACGGGTGCCGCCTGCCACGAGAGGTCGTACTCGTGCTTCTGGACCTCTCCTTGCACCTGCTTCAGCCACCCGCCCGGCACGGCGTCCGTGTCCCGGGACGGGGATGATGTCGCCTGCCGGCGCGCGGCCGGTGGGGCCGCAGCGGCGCGGTCCGCCTGCGCCATCGCCAGCAGGAGGGTCGGAAGGACGGCAATGACGCGGACCCGAACGGACACGCATCCCCCCTTCCGCAGCGCTTCGAATCGCGACCTGAGCTTCATGGGATGGCCCCTTTCCTGCGTCCCGACGCCAGCCGCACGGGAGCTGGGGCGGCGTTCGCCCGACGACGCCCGGGACAGCGCCCCTCGTGTAGCCCATATTTCGGCTTCTACTAGGAGTATCGGGAAGCGAGGGCGGAAGGCGACAGCCCGGATGGACAATTCCTCGCGCCCTCGGTCCAATCCTCCGCCTCTCCGAAGGAGCGGAGGGTATCGACCGGCGGAGGCTGCCCCTAGGACCCCGGCGCCGCGGCTGGCGTCGCCCCTGGGTAGAGAATCCCCAGGACCGTCGGCTGGGACGCCAGGAAGCGCCCCGCCGACTCCCGGACGCGATCGCGGGTCACCCGTGCGAGCCGCTCCTCGAAGTTCGGGATCTCCTTCGGGTCCTTGCCGTCCCTCAGATACTGGTCGAGGGCGAACGTCCAGAAGGAGTTCTCGCGCAGCGCGACCTCCCCCTCCCGGCGGCGCGCCTCGCGGATCTTCTCCAGCACCGTCTCGGCCGGTCCCTCCCGCTTGAACACCTCGAGCTCGGCCTCGGCCGACCGGATGAGCGTGTCCACGTTCTCCGGGGCGCAGCCGAACGCGATCGACAGCGCGTACCTCCCGCGTGGGAGGCGTGACAACTGCCCGGACACGTTCACGCCGTACGTCCCGCCCAGGTCCTCGCGCAGCACTTCCCGCAGGCGGATCCGCAGCGCCTCCGCCAGGACGCCGATATCGTACTCCGACTCGCGGGTCCAGGTGGCATCGGCTGTGAACACCATGCGCACCTGGCTCTTCGGCTCGATCCCCTCGCGGACCTCCACGCGCACGCCGGGATCGGGCGGCCGGACTCCCACGTCGCGTCCCGCCTCTCCCGGTCCCGTGGCCGGAAGCCCGCCGAGCCAGGTGAGGATGAGCGGCCGCATCGTATCGAGGGAGAAGGCGCCGACCAGCACGAAGGTGAAGTCGCCCGCGTTCGCGAAGCGCTCCCGGTACACCTCGCGCGCGGTGTCGAGCCGGATCTCCTCGAGAGTCGCCACCGTGGCCGGACGACGGCGCGGGTGCCCCTGGGTCAAGGCCTCGACCATCCGGTCGTTGAACACCACCGCGGGGTTGGCGAGCCGGTTGCGCAGCGCCTCCGCGGTCCGCTGCTTCCAGGCCAGGAACGCCTCCGGGTCGGGCCGGGGAGAGGTGAAGGAGAGATAGAGCATCTCGAACATCGTCGCCAGATCGCGCGGCGAGGCGCGCCCGCTGGCCACCTCGAAGCTCTCGGTCAGGCCGACGGACGCGGAGGCCACCTTTCCCGCGAGCGCCTTGCGCAGCTCGGGCTGGCTGAACTCCCCCAGCCCGCCGGCGCGCAGCACCTGGTCGCCGGCCTCGGCCGAGCGCAACGCCGCGTCCGGCACGAGCGACAGCCCCCCGGGGCTGAAGCCGCTCAGGATCACCTCGTCGTTCTTGAAGTCGGTCGGCTTCAGATACACCACGACGCCGTTCGACAGCTTCCACCGCGTGACGCCGATCTCCTCGACCAGTGCCTCCTCCACGATCGTCGCGGGCGTAGGCGGGCTCGCCACCAGGGGACCGCTGCGCACCTGGTCCACCCACGGCGCGACCTCCCGCGCGCGCACCTGGTCGAACACCGTCAGCAGCTCCGCCTCCGCCGGCAGCGGGGCTTCCGCCTTCTGCGGCCCCGCCACCAGGATCACCCGGTTCCCCTGGTTCGACCAGTCACGCGACAGCGCGTTGACCTCGTCGAGCCCGATGCCGGGAAGCAGATCGCGGACCAACGGGAGCTCGACCTCGATCCCGGGAGATGCCTCCCCTTCCAGGAAGTGGGCAGCGTACTCCGAGGCGAAGCCGGCAGAGGCAAACTTGTCACGCTCCTCGTAGCGGCGCTCGAAGCGGCGGAGGAGCGTCGCCTTCGCGCGATCGAGCTCCGTGCCGGCGAAGCCGTGCCGCCCGGCCCGCTCGAGCTCGGTCAGCAGCGCATCGAGGCCGCGAGCCGTTCCCTGCTCCGGGACCGTCGCGCTCCGGGAGATCGCCTCCTTGGTGCGCGCCAGCCCGCCCACGCTCGAGAAGGCTCCCAGGAAGGGGGGATCGGGACGGCGGCGTATCTCGTCGAGCCGGTCGTTCAGCATGGCGTGGTGCAACTGCTCGACGAGCGAGCGGCGATAGTCCGCCGCCGAGCGGAACGGGAGGCGAGGGACGAGCGTCTGGATCTGGAGCGAGGTCACGGGCAGCTCCGGATCGCTCGTCACGTCCACCAGCGTCTCGGCGTGGTCGGGAACGGGGTAGAGCAGACGCTCGCGCGGAGCCCGCGGCGCGCGGAGGCTCTTGAACCGCTTGCGGATCAGCTTCTCGACCGCGAGCGGATCGAAGTCCCCCACGGCGACGACCGCCATCAGGTCCGGGCGGTACCAGTCGTCGTAGAACCGCACCAGGGCCTCCACCGGAGCGTGGCGGAGGATCTCCGGCTCCCCGATCGGCAGCCGCACGGCGTAGCGCGACCCGTGCATCAGGACCGGGAGCTGGTGATCGAAGACCCGCGCCCCGGCGCCCCGCCCCGACCGCCACTCCTCGAGGACGACGCCGCGCTCCTTGTCGACCTCCTCCGGATCGAACGAGATCTCCCCCGCCCAGTCGCGCAGGATCCGGAACGCCGTGTCGACGATCCCCGGATCGTCGGTCGGCACGGTGAGCGTGTACTCCGTCTCGTCGAACGAGGTCGAGGCGTTCACGTCGGGGCCGAAGCGCATCCCGAACTGCTCGAGCGTGTCGACGATCTTCTGGTGGTGGAATCGCCGCGTCCCGTTGAACGCCATGTGCTCGACGAAGTGCGCGAGCCCTCGCTGATCGTCCTCCTCTTGCATGGAGCCGGCGTTGACCACGAGCCAGAGCTCGGCGCGATGCGCCGGCTCGTGATTGCGCCGCACGTAGTAGGTCAGACCATTCGGCAGCCGCCCGACCTTCACGGCGGGGTCCATCGGGAGCGGGGCGTCGGCCCCAGCGGGAACGGCCGGAGTCGCGGGCGGAGCCTCGGCGTCAGCGGCGAGGACGCCCGCGGCCAGCGCCATCGCGGCGACCGGGTGGACGAGCCGGCGCGCCGGGCGCCGGGAGAGACTTGCAACGGGTGCGGATGGCATCGAGAGGCTCCGTGAAGACCAGCAGGATGCCGGAGTCTAGCCCGGACGCGGTCATGAAGCCAGCTTCAGGCGCCGCGTGCAAGGCGTGACCGTCCCGACGGTCGATTGACAGCGCCCGGCCCCCTCGTCACGATCCGCGCGTGTTCACGAAGAAAGCCAGGCTGCCGGCTCGCCGCGAGGCTGCCGGCTCGCGCCGGTGGGTGGGGCTCGCGATCTCCCTCGGCACGATCGTGGGATTCCTCGCCGTCCTGGAGATCGGGGCTCGCGTCTACCTCCGCCTGGTCCCGTCGCTGCCGCAAACCCACCTCGAGTTCAGGCGCACGCAACCGCCGCCCTACCGGAACGCGCCGTACTTCTCGGAAGCGTTCCTGGCGGAGTCGTTTGCCCACCCGGGCGGCTGGAGCACCCCTCCGGGAACGCGCCTGATCCTCCCGCACGACTGGGACGGGACCTTCTTCCATGTGCGCGACGGCCTGCGCCAGACCACCGGCCAGCCTGCCAACTTCGTCAACACGGTCTGGATCTTCGGCGGCTCGACCGTCTTCTGCTCCGAGGTTCCGGACGACCTCACGCTGCCCAGCTTTCTGCAGCGCGATCTGGCGGCGCTTTACGGGGATCGCTACCGCATCGTGAACGTCGGCACGACGACCGTCGCGATCGTGCAGGAGGTGGAGCGGCTGCGCACCCTCGCGATCGAACCGGGAGATCTCGTGATCTTCTACGACGGGGTCAACGACATTCTGCAGCGGGTCTACTACGGGCGGGACTTCGAGACGATCGTGGAGCAGAACCGGCGCGCGATCGAGGAGCTGCCGCTCCCCCGGCGCCTGGCGCTGGCGGTGGTCCGCCGGTTGTCGAGCCACTCGCGCTTCGCGGAGATCGTCCTCGATCCGTACGATGCGGATCGGATCCCGCCGCACCTCCTCGACGCCGCCCAGCGCGAGCCGATCCTGGCGCGCCTGCGGGATCAGTACCGCGCCGAGATCCTCGCCGCCCGCGACCTCGCCAGCGCGCGCGGCGCCCGCTTCCTCCACTTCCTGCAGCCGAACCTGCTCACCGTCGAGGCGCCCTCCGCCTACGAGCGGTCCCTGCTGCGCTACACGCACCTCAGTCCGAAGGGAATCGACCTGGCCTACCGGTACGGCTATCCCGAGCTGCGCGAGGTGGCGGCCGAGCTCGGGCGGGACGGGTTCTCGGTCGATCTCTCCGGATTGCTGAACGAGCGGGAGCCCGGCGAGGAGTTCTACCTCGACACCTGCCACGTGAACCACCGGGGAAACGAGACCATCGCGGCGGCGATTGCGCGCGAGGTGTTCGCGCGGGAGTCCGCCTCGTGGCGCATCGTTCCGCCGGACCGGTAGGATACCCGGAACCCTGGAACCTCCTTCGTTCGCCGGCTCCTCCCGGCGGGAGCGGCCCGTACCAATGCCCGAGCTTCCCGAGGTCGAAACCGTCCGCCGTGGGCTGGCTCCCCTCCTGATCGGCCGCCGCCTGCTGCGGGCGCAGGTCGCGGAGCGGCGGCTGCGCGAGCAGGTGAGCCTCGCGGAGTTCCGGCGGGTCGAGGGGGCCACGGTCGTGGACGTCCGCCGCCGGAGCAAGTACCTCCTGCTCGACACGAGCGCGGGGCAGACGGTGCTGGTCCATCTCGGGATGACCGGGCAGATCTGGGTTGCCGATCACGACCGCCCCCCGGCGCCCCACCAGCACGTCGTGATCCCGCTCGACGATGGCCGGGAGATCCGCTTCGCCGATACCCGCCGCTTCGGCCTCCTTCGCGTCGTCGCCGAAGCCCGGCTGTCCGGGCACCCGCTGCTGCGCGGGCTGGGGCCGGAGCCATTCGACCCCGCGCTCTCCGCCGCGGATCTGCGCAGCGGAAGCCGCGGGCGGCGGCGGCCGGTCAAGAGCCTGCTGCTCGATACCGGCACCATCGCGGGAATCGGCAACATCTACGCCTGCGAGGCGCTCTTCCGCGCCGGGATCCACCCCGCGCGCGCGGTCGGTCGGATCCGCACCGACCGCTGGGAGAGACTGCTGGAGGAGCTACGAGCCGTGCTGACCGAGGCGATCCGCGCCGGTGGCACGACGCTGCGCGATTTCCTGAACGCCGAGGGGGGGCCGGGGTACTTCCGGATCCGGCTGCGGGTCTACGACCGGGAGGGGGATCCCTGCGGGCGCTGCGGGCGGAGCATCCGGCGGATCGTGCAGGCGGGGCGCAGCACCTTCTACTGCGCCGGCTGCCAGAGGTAGTCCTTCGATTCACAGGTTCGCAAGCGAACCTGTTCCCTCAGGATCAGTCCTCTACCACGCGAAAAGGGGGCGTGACGAGCGGGCCGAGCATGCCGATGTCCCAGTGGCCGTCCTTCACGCGGTTGCGGTAGAGCAGCTCCGGGCGCGGCTGCTTCAGGTCGCGGGCGAGGCCGAGGAAGCTCAGCCCCTTCACCATGTAGTAGCTGAAGTCGATCTCCCACCAGAAGAACCCGTTGCGCATGCTGGCCTGGTAGTAGTGATGGTTGTTGTGCCACCCCTCGCCGCAGGTGATGAGCGCGAGCAGGAACGAGTTGCGGCTGGTGTCCGTGGTCACGTAGCGGCGGTGGCCATAGACATGCGAGAGTGAGTTGATGGTGAACGTCCCATGCCAGAGGATCACCGTGGACAGGAAGAACCCAATGAGAAGCGCGCTCCAGCCGCCGAAGAGCCACACCACGGCGCCCAGCGCGATCGGCGGCACCAGATGGTAGCGGTTCAGGAAGCGCAGCTCCGGGAACTTCCAGAAATCCGGGATCAACTCAGGGTGCGTGACCTCGAACTTGGACGCCAGGAACCAGCCGCAGTGGCTCCACCAGAACCCCTTCTTCGGGGAGTGGACATCCTGCTCCTGATCGGAGTAACGATGGTGGTGCCGATGATAGGAGGCCCACCAGAGCGCCCCCTTCTGCGCCGCAGTGCCGCCGCCGAACGCCATCAGAAACTGCATGAAGCGGCTCAGCTTGTACGAGCGATGGGCGAAGTAGCGATGGAACCCTGCGGAGATGAAGAACATCCGGGCATAGTAGAGCCCGATGCAGAGGGCGACATCGACCCAGCGCACCCCGGTGAAGATGGCAAGGAGCGGCAGCAGGTGGACGATGAAGAACGGAATCGAGAAGACCCAATCGACGCGCTCGTCGGCGGGTCGTGCGTAAGTAGCTGAAGACAAGGGGATGTTCCTCCGGACTACAAGGGGCACCAGCAGGATAGGACTGCCGAAGGGCGGTGTCAACCACTGGCAACGGTGCGGTTTCTACCCCAAACCGGGGTGATCGCCTTCGCGCTCATCACACCGCGAGCTGTCCTACGCGGCCAGCGCCGAGCGATCGATGCCGCAGGCCCGGGCCACGCCGTCGCGGTAGAGGGTCCACAGCTCGAGGCTGCGGCGCATCACCTTGCGCACGCGCTCCTCCGTCTGCCGCGAATCGGTGCGGTCGAGGACCATCCTCCAGGCCATCCGCCGGTGATCCGACTCGACCATCCGGTGGGCCCGCTTGAGGTCGAGGAACGACGGGTCGACGCCGTAGTGGACCACGAGCGGGCTGCTGCGGATCTCCGCCTCGGGGTCGGCCGGGATGTGCCCTCCGTCGGCAAGGTGCTGCCGCTCCCGGACGCTTCCTTCGATGAAGAGGGTGACGACCGCCGCTCCCTCGATCCATGGGCGGCGCGTGGTCACCTGATCGATCCAGGCGCGGTACGCCGCCGACTCCGGCAGCAGCTCGATGCGCGAGAAACGTGCACGGCCAAGGCCGAGCCCTTCCATCATCCGCAGGAACAGATCGGGGTGCGGACGACCCAGGCTCAGCTTGCCGGTCTCCTCCTCGTACAGGTTCTCGGCCAGGTCGCGCCGCACCTCCGGATGGGGGCAGGCGGCATGCACGCGGCTCAGGAAGACCGGGAAGTCGCGAATGTAGACGTCGTATTCCTGCTGGTAGTGGGTGAGCAACTGGGTGCGGGTGGCGCGACCCTCGTTGAAGTGCGGCCAGGACCAGTGGTCCTTCTTGTCCATGACTCCCAGGAGATCCTCCTGGTACGATGCCCCCGGCTCCGACATGCTGCTCTCCTTCTAGTTGAAGATGAGAACAGCACGTCCGAAAGGCAAGCAGCGCGGGCGCGGAATCCGCTCGTGCCCGGAATCCGCACACCGCTACGGGTGCGGCGTCGCCTCCCGGGTGACGACCATGACGGTCGTGTCGTCCTCCCACGGGGCCTCGTCTCCGTAGCGGAGCGCGGCCTCGAGGATCGCCTCGAGCACCTCGTTCGCCGGGCGCCCGACGAGCGGTCTCACCACACCCAGGAGCCCTTCGTCGCCGAACTCCTCCCCCTCCGGCGACAGGCGCTCGAGCACGCCGTCGCTGACGATCACGAGCGAATCGCCGCGATCGACGTGGGCGAAGCCGCGCTTGAACGTCGCCTGCTCGACCGGTCCGATGATGAGGCCCCCGACCTTGAGCCTGCGGATCCCCTGGGCCCCGAGCAGGTAGGGGGCGGGGTGGCCGGCGTTGACGTAAAACAGGTTGCCATTCCCCTCCAGCTCCCCCAGGAACAGCGAGACGAACCGGGTAGAAAGGATGCTGCGGGAGATCACCCGGTTCAGCCGCTCCATGATCGCGGCGATCTTGAGATCGCGCTCGGCCCCCATCCGCAACCCCGTCACCACGTCGCGCGCCAGGAGCGCGGAGCCGAGCTCATGACCGCTCGCATCGCCGAGCGAGAGGAGGAGGAGGTCCTTCTGCAGGAGCGAGTAGTCGTAGAAGTCGCCCCCCACCTGGGCGGCGGGGATCGACCGCGCCGCGATGGAGAATCCCGGGAAAGGAGGCGGAGCCTTCGGCAGGAGGCTGCGCTGGATCTCCGCCGCGCGCGACATGTCGGTCTGCAGGTCGTCCACGACCAGCCGCTGGCGGATCGCATGACGCAGCGTGTTGAGCGCGAAGTCGAGGTGGACGCGATCCCATCCCGGGCGCAGGCCGAACGCCAGGATCCGCCGCGGCTCGCTCTCGACGAGGATCGCCGCCGACTCGAGGCCGCCGAGGCGCTTCTCGAGGCTCGCGTCCTGGCCCACGACCGAGCTGTCGAACAGGTAGATCCCGTGGTCGATGATCAGGCCGAGCGGCGGGTAGGTCGAAGGGAGGACGAGCCCCTTCACGTTCGGATCCTGCGAGCCGAAGTCGGCCTCCAGCCGGAAGCCGTCGTCCACCTCGGTGTAGGCGCGGCCATCGTGGATCTGCAGCTCCTGGCCGAACCGCTCGACGATCTCCTTCACGAGCCAGGAGAACCACTCCGGCCCCCGGTCCCCCGCCTGGATCTCGTGGAGCAAGCGATCGAGCTGGCGGTAAAACTGCTTCGGCTGGAACGTCATGTCATCCTCGGGCGACCTCGCGTGGAGTCGACCGGTTAGGCGCGTGGGTGCTTGTCCACGCGCCGTATCCACTCCGTGAGGCGCTCGTGGCGCGCGCCCAGCGGCATCCACTCGACCAGGATCTGGTGGAACAGGTAGGGGTCGCCCTGCGGATGGAAGTGCGCGTACTTCAGGAAGGGGAAGGCCGCGCAGTCGGCCGCGGAGAACTCCCCCATGAGGTAGTCGCGGCCTTTCAGCATCCCCTCGAACAGGTCGAGCGAGGCCGTCATCGCCTTCCCGAGGCGCTCGATCCGGGAGCGATCGGGGGCCGGCTTTCCCAGCTCGACGAAGATCTCGTTCGGGGGGCGCTTCCAGACCCGGTTGAACCAGTCGATGAAGATCGACATCTCGGTCCGCCGCGCGAGGTCGGCGGGGTAGAGCGGCTTCGCCGGGTAGCGCTCCTCGAGATAGCGGACGATCTCCATCGAATCCGGGATCACCTTTCCATCTTCCTCGAGCACGGGCACCAGATCCTGCCCGCTCACCTCTCGCACCCGGGAGCGGTCGTTCGGATCCACCTCGATCGACTCGACCTCGATCCCCTTGTGCGCGAGCGCCAGGGCGACGCGTTCGACATTGGTGGAAAGCGGAATCCGGTACAGGCGGATCATCGATGGCCCCGTGCGACAGGAAGGGCGCATGATACCCCAGTCGCGGCCGGCAAGCCGCCTGCTGGCGCGGTGCTATACTCCGCCGCCGGAGGAGAAGAGAGACGATGAAGTGGGCTTCCAGCCTCTCGGAGGAGCGTCGCCTCGAGCCGGCCGTCCGCGCGGCGGCCGCCGGCGTGCGCGCCGCGCTCGGCGCTGACGAGGCCAGCCTCGTCGTCGTCTTCGTCGCGGAACATCCTCATGGCGACCACGAGCTGTTGCCCGAGCTGCTGGCACGCGAGTTCCCCGGCGCGCACGTGGTCGGCTGTTCGGCGGGAGGGGTCATTGGCGGCGGCCGCGAGGTCGAGCACCGCCCCGCCGTCTCGCTGACGGCGGCCGCCCTGCCGGGCGTCACCCTCCATCCCTTCCACCTGGAGACCGGCGATCTCCCCGCGGACGACGACCCGCTCGCCTCCTGGGAGAGGCAGTTCGGGGCGAGGGCCGCGGCGATCCCCCATTTCCTGGTCTTCCCCGACCCGCTGACCTTCGATGCGGATCGTTGCCTGCGCGGCCTCGATCGGCGCTTCCCGGAGAGCACGAAGCTCGGCGGCCTTGCCAGCGGGGGCGGACGCGGAGGAGGGAACGACCTGTTTCTCGGCGACGCGCTGCATCGTTCCGGCGCGGTCGGCGTCGCGCTCAGCGGTGATATCTCCGTGGACACCATCGTCGCGCAGGGATGCCGGCCGATCGGGGACCCGATGTTCGTCACCCGGGCGCGCGGGAACCTGCTGCTCGATCTTGACGGACAGCCGGCGCGTCAGGTCGTGCAGGCCTTGTACGCCACCCTGCCCGCGTCCGATCAAGCACTGTTCCGGGAGTCGCTTTTCCTCGGCCTCGTGATGCGCGAGCGGCAGAACGAGTATCGCGCCGGGGACTTCCTGATCCGGAACCTCCTGGGCGTGGAGCAGCAGACCGGCGCGCTGGTCACCGGGGCGCTGCTCACGACGAACCAGGTCGTGCAGTTCCACCTGCGCGACGCGCGGACCTCGGCCGACGACCTCGAGAGCCTGCTGGCGTGCTACCGCGGCGGCAAGAGCGAACCGCATCCGAGCGGCTCGCTCCTCTTCTCCTGCCTGGGTCGCGGAGAGCATTTGTACGGGCGGCCGGACCATGACAGCGAGCTCTTCCGGCGCCATCTGGGCGAGGTGCCGCTCGGCGGCTTCTTCTGCAACGGTGAGATCGGCCAGGTGCAGGGACAGACCTTCGTCCACGGCTACACCTCCTCGTTCGGCCTGTTCCGCCCGCGTAGCGCCTGATCCCAGAGCCGTCCTTCCGGCGCAAATCCAGAGGGGTGACGTAGAAGGATCGGTGCGACTGAGAAGCGCCGGGGCGACCGCGCGCCTGCTAGGGCTCCCAGGCCGGCGCGACGAGGCGGCGCGCGCCGTCGGCGGTCGTCTGCACCGCCGGCTGCTGGAGCTCCAGCCGGTCCCAGAGCTTGCACGTCACCTGCTTGTGCTTCTGGTCGAGCGCCTCGCAGTAGTTGGTGAAGGTGCAGCGGCGGACCTCGCTCCCGCGCCCGAGACGGACCTTGCGGAACCAGTCCGGGTCGGCCAGCGTCTGCCTCGCCGCCGCGACCAGGTCTGCCTTCTCTTCGCGCAGGATCGCCTCCGCCTGATCGAACGTGTGGATGCCACCGGCGACGACCACCGGAGTGGCGAACCCGGCCGCCCGCACCGCGGCGCGGATCCTCGCGGCCGGCTCGAAATTCCGGCCGAACGGTCCGCGCGCGTCGGCGATGGACGTCGGCATGCACTCCCAGCCGCTCGGTCCGGTGTACGGATAGGCGGCCCACCCGACTGCAGGCTGCTGCGCATCCTCGAACTTGCCGCCGCGGGAAAGGGAGAGGAAGTCCACCCCCGCGCGAGCGAGCTCGACGCAGAAGAACTCGACGTCCTCCACGCTGCTCCCCCCTTCGATGCAATCTTCGGAGAGGAGGCGGCAGCCGACGACGAACCGGTCGCGCACGCGGGCGCGAACGGCTCCCAGCACCTCGAGCGGCAGCCTGACGCGCCCGGCAAGGGTGCCGCCGTACCCGTCGCTCCGATCGTTCCGGGCGGAGAGGAACGAGGCGAGCGTGTAGGCATGTGCGTAGTGCAGCTCGACGCCGTCGAAGCCGGCGGCCTCGGCCCGGACCGCGGCCTCGGCGAAGATGCCGGGAAGCCGGCGAGGAAGGTCGCGGATCGCCTCGACATGGAGATCGGTCACCCGCTCGCGGGCGCCGAACTGCAGCGCCTCGAACTCGCGGGCGGACAGTACTCGCTCCAGCTCCTCGTCCGGGAGGGCGACGAGCCGGGCGCGCACCTCATCGTCCCCCGCGCTCCCCGCGCAGGCCCGCCGGTGGGAGTCGGTCAGCTCGAGGAAGCGTGTGAGGTACCTGTCGCGCTCCGGGCGGCGCCGGATGGTGAGGAAGTCGATGACCTGGATGAACAGGCGGGTCCGTCCGCCGCTCGCCTTGCGCACCGTCTCGACGAGGCGCGACAGGCCCGGCAGGAAGCGGTCGTGCCCGATCCGCAGCAGCGGCCCGCTCGCCACCTCGCGCACTCCCGTCGCCTCGACCACGATCACCCCGGGCGCCCCGCGCGCGAACCGCTCGTACCAGGCGAGGACGTCCTCCGTGACCAGGCCGTCGTCGGTGGCGCGCCACGGCACCATTGCCGGCACCCAGGTGCGCTCCTCCACCGCCAGCCTGCCGCTGCGCAGCGGCTGGAACCAGAGCGCTGCCGCAGCCTCGCCGGCGTCCGGCCAGCGTGACGGGAGCAGGGCGTGCCTGATTCGCTCCGGGGGGCGCCACATGGTGGGAGTCTACTGGATCACCGGCGCCGCGGGCGCGTTCGCGGGGGGGCTCCCGACGGCGCAAAAAAGGCGGGGCCGCGCCTGAGCGCGGCCCCGGTCCTGCGAAGGCGGCCTCCTGTGTCGTCTCTGACGGGTGCAGCTACTTCAGGTGCTTGGAGACGAGCTTGGTCATCTCGAACATCGAGACCTGCTTCTTGCCGCCGAACACCGCCGAGAGCTTGGCGTCCGCGTTGATGTTCCGCCGGTTCTTGGCATCCTGGAGGCCGTTCTTCTTGATGTAGACCCACAGCTTCTTCGTGACCTCGGTCCGCGGCATCGGCTTCGAGCCGATGACCTCGCCCAGAGCCGCGCTCACTGTGAGCGGCTTCATGAACGCGGCGTTCGGCTTGCGAGCCGACTTCTTTGCGGCCTTCTTCGCCATCGGCTTCTTCGCGACCTTCTTCGCTGCCTTCTTCTTCGCCTTCTTCGCGGCCATTCCTGCTCCTCCGATTCGCGTGGGGGACCCGCAACAATGATCCAGCTCGTCGGGTCCTGGCGGGCTCTTCCCGCGGGGGGAGACTACGCCAATTCCCCGTGAGAGTCCACCGGGCGCGGCAGGAACGCGGCGCGGAACCGTGGTACGCTTGGGCGCGAGTCGTCCGCATCCAGGAGGCGACATCGATGCGCCTGCGTTTTCTCGTGCTCGTGCTTGCCGCTTTCGGGTCGGGTTTCCTCATTGCGCGCGCCCTGCCGACCGCGCCGCGCGGAGACCTGCCCCGGGACCAATCCGCGGCGCCGTTGCAGACCGCAGCAGGGGTGCCTCCCACCGAGCGCGGACCGGAGCCGGCCGCCACCCCGGACCGCCTGACCTCCGAGGAAACCCGGAACATCGAGGTGTTCCGCCAGGCGTCCGACTCCGTGGTTTTCATCACCAGCATCGTGGATCCACGTGACTTCTTCTTCGACGCCAGCCGGATCCCGGAGGGGACCGGCAGCGGCTTCGTCTGGGATCGCGACGGGCACATCGTCACCAACTTCCACGTCGTCGAGGGGGCGCAACGGCTCTCCGTGACTCTGGCCGACCAGTCCGAATGGGAGGCGGAGGTCGCCGGTGTGGCACCGGACAAGGACCTCGCGGTCCTGCGGATCGCGGCCCCGGCGGAGCGTCTTCGCCCGCTGCTGGCCGGCCGCTCTCAGGACCTGCAGGTCGGGCAGACCGTGCTGGCGGTCGGCAACCCGTTCGGGCTCGACCACACCCTCACCGTCGGGGTGGTGAGCGCGCTCGGCAGGGAGCTGCGCTCCCCGAGCGGCCGGACCATCCGGGACATCATCCAGACGGACGCGGCGATCAACCCGGGGAACTCCGGCGGGCCGCTGCTCGACTCTCGTGGCCAGCTGATCGGCGTGAACAGCGCCATCTACTCCCCGAGCGGGGCGTCCGCGGGGATCGGCTTTGCGGTCCCGGTCGACACGGTCTCGCGCCTGGTACCGCAGCTCATCGAGCGCGGGCATATCGAGCAACCGGGTATCGGGATCAGCCTGCTGGCGGACCACGCCGCGGCCAGGCTGCGGCTCGAGGGGGTCGGGGTCTACGAGGTGGTCCCGGGCAGCCCCGCCGCCCGGGCGGGTCTCGAGGGGGTGCGGCTGTCGCGATTCGGGCGGATCCTCCCGGGGGATCAGATCATCGCGGTGGACGGACGCGCGACGAGGAGCGCCGAGGACCTGGTCCACGCCTTCGAGACGGCGGGGGTCGGGACGCGGGTGACCCTCACCGTCGTGCGCAACGGTGAGCGGCGCTCGGTCGAGGTCGGGCTCGTCGCGGTCCGCTAGGACCCCTGCAGCGGAAGCACCCCATTCGGCGGTAGACTGGTAGCGACCGTGGAAGGAGGCAGCAAGTGGAGAGAGTGTCCATGAGAACGCGCGTGGGATTCTGCCTTGCATTCGCCGCCCTGGTCGGGGGCCTGCTCATCGCCACGGCCAGCGCCGCGGACGAGCATGCCTTCGTGGGCAGCAAGAAGTGCAAGATGTGCCACCTGAAGGAGTTCAACTCCTGGGCCGCGACCAAGATGGCGACGGCGACCGACCTGCTCAAGCCCGGTGCCGCGGCGGAGCACAAGAAGGCCGCGGGACTCGACCCGGCCAAGGACTACACCCAGGACAAGACCTGCCTCCCCTGCCATGCCACCGGGCACGGCAAGACCGGCGGGTTCGTCGACCTCGCTACCACGCCCGATCTCGTGGGAGTCGGGTGCGAGAGCTGCCACGGCGCCGCCGCGACCTACCTGCAGAAGGAGCACATGAGCCTGCAGAACAAGGAATACAAGCTGGCGGATCTGGTGAAGGTGGGGCTCGTCGAGAAGGTCGGCGAGGCGCAGTGCCTCTCCTGCCACCAGAAGGGGAACAAGGTCCCCGGACACGACCGTCCCTTCGACTTCGCGAAGGACAAGGACACGGGCACGCACGAGAAAGTAGCGCTGAAATACCCGCATTAGCCTGACGGCGGCGCCCGCAATCGCGCGCTGATCACCCCTGCCGGCCGGGGCGTTCGATTCCGCACAGTTCGTCCGGAAGCGCACGCCCCGGCCGCTCCCCTCCACCGCTAACTCGTTGTGTCGCCGCGCCCCCGGGGTGGCACGGCGGTTGCCATGGGATCGCGCATGGACCGCGCAATCGATCCCGCCGAGCGCCGCCGCGCGCTGCACCGCCGCCTCCTCCTGGGGCTCGGGTGCGTCGCCGCCGCCGTGGCGCTGCTGCTCTTCCTCCCCCGTCTCCTGGGGCCGTCGGTTCCCCGCAGCAGGATGCGCACCGCGATCGTCGAACGCGGGCGCGTCAACGCGGAGATCGAGGCGTCGGGAACCGCGGTCCCCGCCATCGAGCAGGTTCTGTCGAGCCCGGTCGAGGCGCGCGTCCTCCGGATCCTGAAGCGCGCCGGAGAGGCGGTTCACTCCGGGGACCCGATTGTCGAGCTCGACATCTCGGCCTCACGCCTCGAGGCGGATCGCCTTCAGGACAGGTTGGCGCAGAAGGAGAACGAGACCCGGCAGACGCGGCTCGAGCTCGGGCGGACCCTCGCCGTCCTCGAAAGCCGGCTGGCCACCGCGAACCTCGACCTCGAGATCGCGCGCTACCGGCTCGAGCAGCGCAAGCGGCTGCGCGCCGACGGGCTCCTCTCCGAGGAGGCGCTGCGCGAGGCAGAGGTCGAGGCGCGCAAGGCCGAGCTCGCCTGCCGGCAGATCGACGACGAGGCGGGGGGTGCGCGCGAGGCGAATGCCGCGCGCCTTGCGACCCTGGACCTCGACGCCAGCATCCTGCGCAAGGAACTGGCCGAGGCCAGGCGCCTCCTCACGCTCGCGACGGCGCTCGCGGAGCGGGACGGAGTGCTGACCTGGACCCTCTCCGAGGTCGGTGCCACGGTCGGCAAGGGGGATGTGCTGGCGCGCGTCGCCGACCTGACCGCCTTCCGGATCGAGGCGACGATCTCCGATGTGCACGCCGCGCAAGTGGCGAGCGGCCTGCCGGCGCGGGTTCTCTTCGGCGACGAGGTCCTCGACGGCCGGGTCGCCTCGGTGCGGCCCGCGGTCGAGAACGGCGTCCTGCACTTTCTCGTCGACCTCGACCAGGACGACCACCCCGGTTTGCGCAAGGACCTGCGTGTGGACGTCGTCGTCGTGACCGAGAGCCACCCCGGCGCGCTGAAGGTCAAGAAAGGCGCCTTCTCCCAGGGAGGCTCGCTGCAGCAGGTGTTCGTCGTGCACGGCGACCGGGCGGTGCGGGTCGAGGCTCGTCCCGGGATCGCCGGGCGCGACGAGCAGGAAGTGCTCGAGGGGTTGAACGAGGGGGACGAGGTGATCGTCTCCGACATGCGCGACCTGCTCCCGTACGCGGAGGTGCGGGTTCGCTGATGGCGCCCGGGGCGGCGCCGAGGACGGAGGGAGTGATGATGACGGGGCAGATGGCGGTCGAACGTTCGGCGGTCGGCGTGCAGGCAGGCGGACCGGTGATGCAGTCCAGGGGATGCGGCGTGGCGTTGCGCGGCGTCAACAAGGTGTACCGGACCCAGAGAATGGAGACGCTCGCGCTCGACGCGATCCACCTCGAGATTCCGGCGGGTGAGTTCGTGTCCATCATGGGGCCGTCGGGATGCGGCAAGAGCACGCTCCTGAACCTGATTGGGCTGCTCGACGCGCCAAGCTCGGGTCAGATCGTGCTCGATGGCGAGCCGATCACGAGCTATCGCGACGCGGCAGTGGCGCGACTCCGCAACCGGAATATCGGGTTCATCTTCCAGTCGTTCCACCTGGTGCCCGATCTCACCGTGGTGGACAACGTCGAGATCCCCCTCCTCTACCGGCGCCTCACGAACCGCGAACGGCGCAAGCGGGCGCTTGCCGCCCTCGAGCGCGTGGCGCTGTCCTCGCGCGTCCACCACTTCCCTTCGCAACTCTCCGGCGGACAGCAACAGCGCGTCGCGATCGCGCGCGCCATCGTCGGGGGCCCGCGGCTGCTGCTCGCCGACGAGCCGACCGGGAACCTCGACAGCCACATGGGAGACGAGGTGATGGGAATCCTGGAGAGCCTGAACGAGGCGGAAGGGACCACCGTCGTGATGGTGACGCACGATCCGAAGCTCGCCGAGCGCACCGCTCGGACCATCCGGCTGTTCGACGGCCGCCAGGTACAGTGAGGGGACGATGCTCCGCAACTACCTGAAGGTGGCGGTCAAGGTCCTGCTGAGGCGCAAGTTCTTCACGTTCATCAGCCTGGTCGGGATCGCGCTGACGCTGCTGGTGCTGATGGTGGCGACCGCCGTGGCCGATCACGCCCTCGCGCCGATGCGGCCGGAGCTGCGGTCGGACCGCATGCTGTTCATCTCGCGCATGGTCATGCGCGGCCCGAACTCCACCTGGTCCTCGGCGGCCGGGTATGCCTTCCTGGACAAGTACATTCGCACGCTCCCGGACGTCGAGGGGGTGGCGCTGGCGACCGAGCCCGGGACTGCGGTCGGCTTCGTCGATGGCGTCAAGATCACCTCGATGATGAGACGGACCGACGGCGCCTTCTGGCAGCTGATGGACTTCGAGTTCGTGGAGGGAGGTCCGTTCACGGCGGACGACGATAGGGAGGCGCGTCGCGTCGCCGTGATCAACGAGACGACCCGGCAGCGCTACTTCGGGCGGGGGCAGGCGCTGGGGCGCGAGCTCGAAGTGGAGAACCAGGCCTTTCGCGTCGTCGGTGTGGTGCGCGACGTGCCGTTCTCGCGTCCGGTCTCCTTCTCCGACGTTTGGGTGCCGATCGGCACCGCGCGCTCGGACGGGTACAAGCGGGAGATCCTCGGCAACTTCTACGGGATCATCCTGGCGCACAAGCGCGCCGACCTTCGCGGCATCCAGGCGGAGGTGCAGCGTCGCATCAAGGAGGTGCCGATCCCCGATCCCAAGGAATACGAGGATCTCTACGGTGGCGCCGACACCCCCTTCGAGTGGGTGGCGCGAAACCTGCTGAGCTCCAGGGACGACGACTCCCACGCTTCCTGGCTGTGGGGGATCCTCCTGGTCGCGATGCTGTTGTTCATGCTCCTGCCCACCTTGAACCTCGTCAACCTGAACCTCAGCCGGATCCTCGAGCGGGCTTCGGAGGTGGGCGTCCGCAAGGCATTCGGCGCCTCCTCGCGCACCCTGATCGGGCAGTTCATCGTCGAAAACGTGGTGCTGACCTTCGTGGGCGGCGCCGTGGGCCTGATCCTCTCCGCTCTCGTGCTCGCGGCGCTGAACAGGAGCGGCATCATTCCCTACTCCCAGTTCGACCTGAACCTGCGGATCTTCGCCTACGCGGTCCTGCTCGCGCTCTTTTTCGGAGTCCTGTCCGGCGTCTATCCGGCCTGGAGGATGTCGCGTCTCCATCCGGCCGAGGCGATCCGTGGAGGCAGACGATGACGTGGCATCTTCTCAAGCTCGTATGGCGTCGCAAGCGGGCCAGCGGCCTGATCATGGCCGAGATCTTCCTCTCCTTCCTGGTCGTGTTCGTCGTGGCGACGCTCGGGCTCTACTTCGCCGGAAACTACCGGCGGCCGCTCGGGTACGACGTTCGGGGCGTCTGGCGCGTGCAGATCGAGGCGAACGCCAACCTCGAGGACGAAGCGGTCAGCCTGGAGTACGGCCGCTCGCTCGACCGGATGCTACGCGAGATGCGGCGGATCGACGGGGTCGAGGCCGCGGCCCCCCTGAGGCTCGTCCCGTACGACGGCAACACCTGGGATTCCACGCAGGACCTCGAGGACGGCCGGGCGCTCTCGTACCTCGTGAACTTCGCCGGCCCAGGGCTGACGGACGTGCTCGGAATGCGCTTGGATCAAGGTCGATGGTTCGAGGAGGCGGACGGCGCCCTCGCCTGGGCCCCGGTGGTCGTCAACCGCTCGCTCGCGACCGAGGTCTTCGGCGCCGAGGATCCGATCGGCAAGCGCCTCCCGATAAAGGACTGGGACGGTAAGGAGCCGCGGGTGGTCGGCGTGATCCAGGACTTCCGCAAAGGCGGGGAACTAGCGCCCACCAGGAACTACCTGTTCCAGGGTACCCGGCTCGCGGAGTCCAACCCGGTCCATCCGAAGAACCTGCTGCTACGCGTGGCCGCCGGGACCCCGGCGATCTTCGAGGAAACGCTGATCCGACGCCTCCAGGCGCTCGAGCCGACCTGGACGTTCGAGACCACGGCGGTGGAGGCGATGCGCGCCGCCTCGCTACGGGAGCAGCTCGTGCCGCTGTTCGTCGGAGCAACCATCGCCGGCTTCCTGATGTTCATGGTCGCTCTCGGGCTCACCGGGGTCTTGTGGCAGAATGTCACGCAGCGGCGCCAGGAGATCGGGCTGCGGCGCGCGGTCGGCGCCGCGGCGACGAAGATCCATCGCCAGATCCTGACGGAGCTGATGCTGATGACGAGCCTGTCGCTGGGGCTGGGGCTCGTGCTGGTGCTGCAGCTTCCGGCCTTCGACCTCGTCGCGTTCCTCGGCCGCGGCGTCCTCTTCGGGGGGGCGGCGACCGCCGCACTGCTCATCTACATCCTCTCGTCGCTCTGCGGCTGGTATCCGTCGCAACTCTCGACGCGGATACACCCGGTCGAGGCGCTGCACTACGACTAGACGTTTACCCTCGGGGGCGGCGCCCGGGCGCCGCCCGCCTTTCCAGGCGGCGCGAGGACCCGATGATCCTGATCGTGGACGACGACCCTTCCGTCGCAGTCTCGCTGGGGCTGCTGCTGAAGCAGCACGGGTATCCGTCGTGCGCCGCCCGCAGTCCCGAGGAGGCGCTGGCGCGCCTCGGCGATCCCGACCTCGACCTGGTCCTGCAGGACATGAATTTCTCGCGGCGGACCGACGGGCAGGACGGACTCGACCTCCTCGCCCGGACGAAGGCCGCGAGGCCCGACCTGCCGGTGATCCTGATCACGGCGTGGGGGTCGATCGCGCTGGCGGTCGAGGGGGTGAAGGCGGGAGCCTCCGACTTCATCACCAAGCCGTGGTCGAACGCCCAGATTCTCCAGGGGGTCGCGACCGCGCTCAGCCTAGCGCGGGCAAGGTCGGACGATCCGGGACGGGCGGCGCCTGACCGGGCGGACCTCGACGCCCGGTTCGACCTCGCCGGGCTCGTCGGCACCGACCCGCGCTTCCTGCGGATTCTCGAGCTGATCGGCCGGATCGCCCCCACCGACGCCTCCGTCCTGATCACCGGCGAGAGCGGCACCGGCAAGGAGCTGGTCGCCGAGGCGCTGCACCGCAACAGCCAACGGCGCGGCCGGCCCTTCGTCAAGGTCAACCTGGGCGGAATCTCCTCGACGCTGTTCGAGAGCGAGATGTTCGGCCACATCCGGGGCGCGTTCACCGACGCGAGAGAATCCCGCAAGGGACGGTTCGAGGTCGCGGACGGCGGCACGATCTTCCTCGACGAGATCGGCGACCTCGACCCCCACTCCCAGGTCAAGCTCCTGCGCGTGCTCCAGGACCGGACCTACGAGGTGCTCGGCTCGAGCGTGTCGCGGACCGTCGACGTGCGGGTGATCTCGGCCACCAACCGCGACCTTCCCACGCTCGTCGCCGCGGGCCAGTTCCGCGAGGATCTCCTGTACCGCTTGAACCTGATCGCCGTCCCCATCCCGAAGCTAAGCGAGCGGCCCGGCGACGTCCCGCTGCTGGTCCGCCACTTCCTCGACCAGTTCTCCGCGACCTACCGACGCGGCCCCTTCACCGTCACCGAGCAGGCGTCCGCCTGGCTGGCGGCGCAGCCCTGGCCCGGCAACGTCCGCCAGCTTCGCCAGACGCTCGAACGACTCGTGCTCGTCGGCGACCGGGACCGGCTCGACCTCGCGGACCTGCGCGCGCTGCAGGGGCTCGACACCCGGGACCAACGCGGGACGCCGCTCCCTGCCGCCGGCGCCATGACGCTCGACGAGATGGAACGGGCGATGATCGTGAAATGCGTGCAGCACTACCAGGGGAACCTGTCGCGCGTCGCCGAGGCGCTGGGGCTCAGCCGGGCCGCCCTCTATCGTCGCCTGCGGAAGTACGGGATCGACGCCGGCTCCGCGTGAAACCTCCCGCCTCCCCATCTCCAACCCAGCGGCGGCGGATGAGCCTGCGGGCGAAGATCGTCCTCCACCTCCTGCTCATCCACGCCATCCTCGCCGCCATGGCTCTCCTGGTGCTGGTCGAGAACAAGAACTGGTTGTTCGCCGTCGAGGTGCTGTTTCTCCTGTCGCTGCTGCTCGGGCTGCTGCTGGTCCGCGCCTTTTTCGTGCCGCTCGATCTGGTGCGCACCGGCGCCGAGTTGCTCGCGGAGCAGGACTTCACCTCGCGTTTCCGGGAGACGGGCCAGCCGGAGATCGACGCGCTGGTCCGCGTCTACAACCGGATGCTGGAGCGACTCCGGGAGGAGCGGTTGAAGCTGCAGGAGCAGAACCTCTTCCTGCACAAGGTGCTCGCCGCCTCCCCTTCGGGGATGCTCACCCTCGACCTCGAGGGGAGGATCGTCTACCTGAACCCGGCGGCGGAGAGGATCCTCTCGCTCACGGCCGTCGCGGCAACGAACCGGACGCTCCACGAGACCGGCACGGCGCTCGCGGGAGACCTCCTGGCGCTCGCCCCCGGCGAGTCCAGGGTCCTGCCGGTCCTCGGATCCCGCCGCGCCCGCTGCTCGCGCGTCGAATACTTCGAGCAGGGGTTCTCGCGCTCGTTCTTCGTGATCGACGAGCTGACGGAGGAGCTGCGCGCCTCCGAGAAGTCGGCCTACCACAAGCTGATCCGGATGATGTCGCACGAGGTCAACAACTCGGTGGGGGCGGTTCGGTCGCTGCTCGAGTCGTTCCGGGTCTGGACTGGCCATATCCCGGCAGGCGAGCGGCAGGACTTCGCCGGGGCGCTGGCGGTCGCCGGAGAGCGGCTGGAGCATCTGACGGCGTTCATGACCGGCTTCGCGGGAGTGGTGCGGCTCCCGGCCCCGGAGCCGAGGCCGCTCGATCTGCGCACCCTGCTGGCGGACCTCCAGACGCTGCTCCGCCCCGAGCTGCAGAGGCGCCGGATCGAGTGGATCTGGGAGGCGCAGGGGAATCTGCCGCCGCTGCTCGCCGACAAGAACCAGATCGAGCAGGTGCTGGTGAACGTCCTGAAGAACGCCTACGAGTCGATCGGGGAGGACGGAGAGATCCGCGTGTCGCTATGGCGCGAGGGGGTGCGTTCACGCCTCGCAATCAACGACACGGGCGCCGGGCTGTCACCGGAGAGCCGCGCCGCGATCTTCACGCCGTTCTTCACCACCAAGCGGGACGGCCGCGGGCTGGGGCTCACGATCGTCTCCGAGATCCTGACCGCGCACGGCTTCACCTTCGGTCTGGCGCCGCGGGAGGGGCGCGGCGCCACCTTCTGGATCGTCTTCTGATGCCGTCCGCGCCGCGCCGGGGGATGCTGCTGCTGATCGTCGCCGGCGCCGTCGCGCTGCACCTGCCGTCTGTATTCCAGGGGTTCTGGGCCGACGACGAGACGCACCAGATCGCCCTGCGCGGGGACGCGCCGTTTCCGAAGCCGCCCTGGTGGAATCTGTACGACTTCGGCGAGACCGCCGACTGGACGACGGCCGATGGCGAGGTGGAGGGGGTTCCCTGGTGGACCTCGCCCGACTGGAAGATCCGCTTCTTCCGGCCGCTGACGAGCGCGACCCTGGCGCTCGACCACACCTTGTTCGGGGACTGGGCAATCGGGTACCACCTGACCTCGTACGCGTGGTACGCGGCCCTGCTCCTCCTGGTGCACTCCCTCTACCGCTCGCTCGGGCTGGACGCCGGGGCCGCGCTCCTCGCGCTGGCGCTCTATGCCGCCACGAATGGCGCCACGCTGCCGGTCGGGTGGCCGGCGAACCGGAACTCGGTGCTCGCCCTGCTCGGCGTCGTCGCCGCGGTTCGCGTTGCGATCGGCCGCGGCACGATCTTCCGGCCGGCGGCGGCAATGCTCGCCGCCGGGCTGGCCTGCCTCGCCTGCCTGGGCAAGGAGTCGGGTGTGCTGGCCTTCGCGCTCCTGGCCCTGGGGTTCGGCCTCACCGCGCGACGCGCGCGCGAAAGCGACGTCTCCCGTCGCGCCGCGCGCGCCGCGACGATGTGCATGGGCCTGGGACTCACGTTCGTGGCGGCGCTCGCGTGCGGCGGCTTCGGCACCCACAGCCGCTTCTACGCCACGCCATGGAGCGACCCGCAGGAGTATGCCAGCAACCTGCTGGTGCTCTTCTCCGCCGGGCTGCTGCGGCTTCTCGCGCCTGTCTCGGTGTACCTGGGGATGATCTTCCCGGCCATCGTCGTTCCCGCGTGTCTGATCGGGCTCGGCCTGGTCGCGCTCGTCGCCTGGCGGATCACTCCGGTGGTCGCACGCCGCCCCGAGGCGATCGTCCTCCTCGCCTGGCTCGGGTTGTCGCTGGCCGCCGAGGGGGGCTCCCCCCCTTCGGACCGCCTCCTGCTGTCCGCGGCGATCGGCAGCAGCGGGCTGCTCGCCATCTTCATCACCACGGTGCGGCGCGACTCCCGCGCCTCGCGGCGCGATCGGAGCGTGGCGCTCGGCCTCGTGGCGAGCGCCGGTCTCCTCGGCGCCACCTTCACCCTCGTTCAGAGTCTGACCATGGCGCAGACGGCTGCCGACACCCGCGCGACGGCGCGCAGCGCCGACGTCGGCCCGGAGGCGCTCGGGGCTCGCGACGTGCTGCTGCTCCAGGCGGAGAACGCGTTCGTCCCCTTCACGGTGGGAACTGCCTGGGCGCTCGAGCCGGGCGATCCGGAGCTGCGGATCCGCGTGCTGCAGATGGGGCGCCGCGGATTCGACTGGGTCCGCGAGGACGACCTCACCTTCGTGCTGCGCAGCAGGGACGAGCCGTTCCTGACGCACCCGATGGAGGGGGTCTTCATGGCCCCGGGTCACGCGCCGCCGCTAGGCACCCGCTGGCGGACGCCCGCCTTCACGGCGGAGGCGGCCGAGGTCGACGCCGAGGGGCTCCGCGCCGTCCGCTTCCGGATGCAGCGCTCGCTCGACGACCCGCGAATCCGCTTCCTCGTCGAGCGGCAGGGCGTGCTCGTCTCGATCGCTCCCCCGAAGCTCGGCGAGACGATCGTGGTCCCCCGCGCCGTGCCCCAGAGCCCGCTGGTCCTCTAGGCCGGGTCATTCAGCAGTGCCTCGCACCGGGCCGGCCGGGGATCGCATTGACATCTCCGGCCGCGCCGCCCGATACTCCGGCCTCCCCGATGCGCTTCTCCCCGCTCGCGCCCGTGCTGGCAACGTACCGCGCCGCGTTCTCCGGCCTCCCTCGCGAGATCTGGCTCCTCTGCTTCACCTGTTTCGTCAATCGTGCCGGGACCATGGTCTTCCCCTTCCTCACGCTCTTCCTGACCCAGGATCGGCAGCTCGGGGTGGCGGCGGCGGGGCGGCTCCTGGCCGTCTACGGCCTCGGCTCCCTCGCCGGGTCGTACGTAGGCGGCCGGCTCAGCGACCGGATCGGGTCGATCCGGACGCAGCAGCTAAGCTTGGCGGGTGCGGGCCTCGGGTTTCTCGCGGTGCTCGTGACCCACGACCTTCGCTGGCTCGCGGCGGTCGTCTTCCTCACGAGCCTCGCCGGCGATGCCTTCAGGCCGGCGGTGATGGCGGCGGTTGCCCGCCGCGCCCCCGCGGGGCGCGAGGGGCGCTCGCTCGCGCTGCTGCGGCTCGCGACCAACCTGGGAATGACGGTCGGCCCCGCGGTGGGAGGGTTCCTGGCGGGCTTCGGGTACGCCTGGCTGTTCGTGGTCGACGCGGCCACCTGCTGGCTGGCCGCGCTCCTGCTGCAGGTTCTCCTCCGGCCGCAGGGGGCGATCGGGGTGGACGCTCGCCCCCCGGGCGCGCCAGCGCGCTCGCCGTGGGCCGATCGCCCGTTCGTCCTGCTGATGGCTATGGCCTTCCTGCTCGCCTGCGTCTTCTTCCAGATCTTCAGCACCTTGCCGATCCACTACCGGGCCGCCTACCATTTCGCGGAGAGCACGATCGGGATGGTCCTGGGGTTGAACGCGCTGCTGGTGGTGCTGTTCGAGATGGTGGTGATGCACCGGGTGGAGCGGCGCGAGCGCCTCCCGCTGATCGCCGTGGGGTCGGTCCTGGTCGCCTCGGGCCTCGCCACGCTGCCGCTCGGCTCGACGCTTCCCTTCGCCCTCTTCTCGACCTTGCTGTGGACGGCGGGGGAGATCCTGTCGCTGCCGCTGCTGAACGCGCTGGTCGCCGATCGCGCCCCGGCGGGCGCGCAGGGGGCCTACATGGGGGCGTATACCATGACCTTCTCCGCCGCTTTCGTGGTGGCGCCGTTCGCGGGGACCTGGGCGTACGAGCACCTCGGGGCCGATCTGCTGTGGCTGGTGATCGGGCTGCTGTCGATCCCGCTCCTGGTAGGGTGTGCGCTCCTGCGCGGGATGCTGCGCCGCGAGCGGCAGCTCACCATCGAAGCCCGCGGCGCCGGCTGAGAGACCGGGCTTCCTCCCGGTCAAGGAGAGACCCGTCACGCCACACTCCTCCCCCTTCCTCGCACGGCTGCAGGCCGACCCCGAGCGTCTCGCCGTGGCAGCCGCCGATGGGCGCCTCACCCGGCGCGAGCTCGCGAGCGCGGCGGCGGCCTACGCCGCCGGGCTGAGACGGCTCGGGATCCGCCCCGGGGATCGGGTCGCGGTTCACCTCCCCTCCTCGGCGAGCCACCTGATCGCGATCGCGGGACACCTCGCGAGCGGCGTGGTCCACGTCCCGGTGAATACCCGCTATCGGGAGGCGGAGATCCGGCACGTCCTCGGCGACGCGGGAGCCGCGGCGCTCGTCACGACGCCCGGTTCGCTCGCGCTCGAGGTGGCCGGCGCCCTGCGTGGCGCCGGCGGGATCGGGCCGAGCATCGTCGTCGCGCCGGACGGCTCGGCGCCACCGCCAGGCGCGGTCGCCTTCGCGGACCTGGTCGAGGCCGGGCGCCGCGAGGCCTCCTGCACGTCGGCGGCCGACCTGGCCGCACCGGCGCTGCTCGTCTACACCTCCGGCACCACCGGGCCGGCCAAGGGGGTGGTGCTCTCTCAGCAGGCGCTCACGGCGAACCTGGGCGCGCTCACGCGGCTCTGGCGGTTCACGGAGGACGACACCGTGGCGCTCGCGCTGCCGCTCTTCCATGTCCACGGCCTCTGTATCGGCCTGCTCGGGAGCTGGCTCCACGGGGCGTCCGTGCGGCTGCACGACCGCTTCGCCGCCGCGGCCATCGTGCGCTCGTTCCGCGACGACGGCGCGACCGTGTTCATGGGGGTCCCCACGATGTATCGCCTCCTGATCGAGCACCTCGAGGCGGCGCCGGGGGAGGCGCCGGCGCTCGCGGCGGGAAGGCTGTTCACCTCCGGGTCGGCTCCGCTGTCGCCGGCGGACGCGAGGGCGTTTGCCGCGCTCACGGGGCACGCGATCCTGGAGCGGTATGGCATGACGGAGACCGGGTTCACGATCTCGAACCCGTACGACGGGGAGCGTCGATCCGGGTCGGTCGGACGGCCGGTCCCCGGATGCGACGTTCGCGTCGTTTCCGACGACGGCAGCGCCTGCGCCCCGGGGGACGCCGGCGAGATCCTGGTTCGCGGCGACGGCCTCATGCGCGGATACTGGAACCTGCCGGCGGAGACCGAGCGTGCGTTCCGCGACGGATGGTTCCTGACCGGCGACCTCGCGACGGAGGACGACGACGGTTACATCCGGATTCTCGGCCGCAAGTCGATCGACCTGGTGAAGAGCGGCGGCTTCAAGATCTCGGCGCGGGAGGTCGAGGAGGCGCTCGCCGGCCACCCGTCGGTCGCCGAGGCCGCCGTAATCGCGATCCCGGATCCGCTCTGGGGGGAGCGGGTCGCGGCCGTCGTGGTGCTGCACGCGGGCTCTGCCGGCCCCGATCCGGAGCTCACCTCCAAGCTGGCGGAGTTCGTAGCCCAACGCCTGGCCGACTACAAGAAGCCGCGCTCGTTTCGGTTCGTCGACTCGTTGCCGCGCAACGCGATGGGAAAGGTGGAGAAGCACCGGCTGGTCGGGCTGTTCCAGGAAGGGGTGGGTGAAGAGGGAAGGGGGACCTCCAACACACTAACGCGGGCCGGGAGCGCTACAGTACGGCTGCCTTGGCGCAGCGTGCCGGGGAGGAGGTGGGCCGTGGTGACTCGCATCGGGCTGATGGGGTTCGGCCGTATCGGCCGCAACATCTTCCGGATCCTCTACAAGCGGGACGACCTGCGGGTGGAGGCGATCTCCGACGTCGCCGACCCGAAGGGGCTCGAGTACCTGCTGCGGTACGACACGGTCCACGGGCGCTTCCCCGACGAGGTGAGCGTCAAGGACGGGACCCTCTTCTGCCGCGGCCGGCGAACCGCGATGCTCGCCGGGAAGGAACCAGGCGACGTCCCCTGGGGGGACCTCGGAGTCGACATCGTGGTCGAGGCCACGGCTCACTACCGGGCCCGCGCGGAGGTGGCGCGCCACCTCGAGGCGGGAGCGAAGCGGGTCATCCTCTGCGTCCCGCCCAGCGACGAGCCGGACCTCACCGTGGTGATGGGGGTCAACGATCACCTCCTCTCGCCGGAGCATCGCATCGTCTCGAACTCCTCGTGCACCGCCCACTGCCTGGCGCCGATCCTGAAGGTGCTGCACGAGGCGTTCACCCTGCGGCGCGCGCTGTTCACCACGGTGCACGCCTACACGAACCAGGACAGGCTGGCCGACGTCCCTCACGACGACCTGCGCCGCGGGCGGGCGGCGGCGGAGAACATCATCCCGACGCCGACCCAGGCCGTCGAGCAGGTGACGCGCCTCATCCCCTCCCTCGCCGGCAGGGTCGCCGGCCTGGCAGTCAACGTCCCGGTGCCGGACGGATCGCTCGTCGATCTGGTCGGCTGGACCGAGCGCAAGGTGGACATTGTCTCGATCAACGAGGTGATCCGGACCGCGGCCGCGGGGCCGCTGCGCGGCATCGTGCAGTACGAGGAGGATCCGATCGTCTCCTCCGACGTCATCGGCAATCCGCATTCCTCGATCTTCGACGCGCTCTCGACGCTGACGCTCGGCGACAACATGTTCAAGGCGGTCTCCTGGTACGACAACGGGTGGGGGTACGCGAACCGGGTGGTGGATGTCATCGAGCGGTTCGCCGCGATGGAGGCGGGACGATGAGCGCGCGCGTAGCCATCAACGGGTTCGGGAGGATCGGCCGCACCGTCTTCCGCATCCTGCACGAGCGCCCGGACATGGAGGTGGTGGCAATCAACGATCTGTTCGACAACGCCGCCCTCGCCTATCTCCTGCGCTACGACACCGTGATGCGCGAGTTCCAGGGGGAGATCGAGGTCGACGACGAGCACCTCCGCGTCGATGGCCGCAGTGTGCGGATGCTCGCCGAGAAGGACCCGGCGCGCCTCCCCTGGCGTGAGATGGAGGTGGACGTCGTGATCGAGGCGACCGGCATCTTCCGCTCCCGCGAGAAGCTCCAGCCCCACCTCGACGCCGGCGCCGGGCGCGTCGTGCTGACGGTCCCGGCGAAGGACGAGATCGACGCGACGGTCGTGATGGGGGTCAACGACGCCGTGCTGCGGCGCGAGCATCGAATCGTCTCGAACGCCTCCTGCACGACGAACTGCCTGGCGCCGCTCGCGAAGGTGCTGGACGAGTCGTTCGGGATCGAGATCGGCTTCATGACGACGGTACACGCCTACACGAACGACCAGCGCCTCGCGGATGTCCCGCACAAGGATCTGCGCCGCTCGCGCGCCGCGGCGGAGAACATCATCCCGACCACGACCGGCGCCGCGCGCGCGGTCGGCAAGGTGCTGCCGCAGCTCAAGGGAAGGCTGGACGGCGTCGCGATGCGGGTTCCGGTCCCCGACGGCTCGCTCGTCGACCTGAGCGTCCGGCTGCGGCAGACGCCCACGGTCGAGGAGATCAACGCGCACGTTCGCCGGGCGGCCGAGGGACCCCTGCGGGGGATCCTCGAGTACTGCGACCGGCCGATCGTCTCCTCGGACGTGATCGGCAACCCGCATTCCTCCGTCTTCGACGCGCTCTCCACGCTCGGGGTCGGTGACGGGTTCTACAAGCTCGTATCGTGGTACGATAACGAGTGGGGGTACTCCCAGCGCGTCGTCGATCTCATCGCCCGGCTGGCCGCTCTCGGCCGGCCCTGAGGGGGAACCCCGCCGATGCAGCTCGCCCCAGGGACCCGCCTCGGACCGTACGAGATCGTCGCACCGATAGGGGCGGGCGGGATGGGGGAGGTGTACCGCGCCCGGGATACCCGCCTCGATCGGACGGTGGCGGTCAAGGTGCTGCCGATCCACCTCTCCTCGGACCCGGTGGCGCGCGGCCGCTTCGAGCGCGAGGCGCGCGCCGCATCGTCGCTGAGCCACCCGCACATCTGCACCCTCCACGACGTCGGCCAGCAGGACGGGATCGATTTCCTGGTCATGGAGCATCTCGAGGGGGAGACCCTCTCCGCGCGCCTGCAGCGCGGTCCGCTCGGCGAGGGGGAACTGCTAGACGTCGCGACCCAGGTGGCCGATGCGCTCGACCGCGCCCACCGCGCGGGTCTGGTGCACCGGGATCTCAAGCCCGGGAACATCATGCTGACCAAGGCGGGCGCGAAGCTGCTCGACTTCGGCCTGGCGAAGAGCCTGCTCTCTCCCGAGGTGCAGGGGCTCACCGCAGCCGCGACCGCGACGAGCCCGCTCACCGCCGCCGGGTCGATCCTCGGCACCTTCCAGTACATGGCGCCGGAGCAGATCGAGGGGAAGGAGGCCGACGCGCGCTCCGACATCTTCGCCTTCGGAGCGGTGCTCTGGGAGATGGCGACCGGCCGGCGCACCTTCGAGGGGAAGACGCAGGCCAGCGTCATCGCCGCGATCCTCGAGCGGGAGCCGGAGCCGGTCCGCATCCTGGCGCCCACCCTGCCGCCGAGGGTGGACGAGCTGATCCGCGGTTGCCTGATCAAGGATCCAGACGAGCGCCGCCAGACGATGCACGACGTGCTCCTCGACCTGCGCGCCATCCGCGCCGCGCGTCCCGAGGCGGCCGCGGCGCCCGCACCGCGAGCGGCGGCGCGGTGGCTGGCGCTGTCGGGGTGGGGAGCCGCGGCGGCTGCCGTCGCGACGGCCGTCGCGATCGGGTGGACGAGGGAGCCGGCGCGATCCACGGCGCTCCCGATCCTGGCGGAGATCCCGCCCCCGCCCGAGGCGACGTTCGTCCTGTCGCGGAACGGCCTGCCGGCGCTCTCGCCGGACGGCACCCGGCTGGCGCTGGTGACCGGCGGAGAGGGATGGAAGCTCGTGGTCCGCGACCTGGCGACGAAGTCCACGCGGCTCGTGCCGGGAGGGGAGAGCGCCTTCCAGCCGTTCTGGTCACCCGACAGCAGGCAGGTCGCCTTTTCGGTCCCTGGCTCCCTGCGCCGGGTCGATCTGCACGCCGGGGGCTCGTTCCAGATCTGCGCGCAGTCGCTGCCGAATGGCGGCACCTGGGCGCCCGACAATACGATCCTGTTCGCCGGCGACGATGGTCAGGCGATCTACCGCGTTCCGGCGCTCGGGGGCACCCCCGAGGTCATGATCAAGGGCTCGCCGCGCGCCTACCTCGGGTCTCCCTATTTCCTGCCCGATTCGCGACATTTCCTCTATGTCGAGGAGGACTCCGACGGCGGCAGCGACCGGCTGCTGGTTGCGGCGCTCGACGGCAGCCCCTCCAAGCCGCTCCTCTCCGGCGTCTCGAACGCGCAGTACGCGCGCGGCTTCCTGCTGTTCGCGCGCGAGCGGACGATCCTGGCGCAGCGCTTCGATCTCGACAAGCTCGAGCTGCAGGGGGATCCGGTCTCGATCGCCGGCCCTGTCTCGAGCCCCTCCGCCGCGGCCGCGTTCTCCGTCGCCTCGAGCGGAGCGCTCGCCTACTTCGAGCCGCCCGAAGGGGCGGAGCGGAACACGCTCACGACCTATGATCGGGCCGGGAACGGGATCGCGAGCGCCGAGGTCCCGACGATGATCGACGATCTCTCGCTGTCGGGCGACGATCGCTTCCTGGCGATGGCGCGCGATGACGAGGAGAGCGCCAACTCCGACATCTGGACGTACGATCTCGACCGGGGGGTCTTCAACCGCGTCACCTTCGAGGGACGGGTGGATGACCCGGTCGTCTCCCCGGACGGGACCGCCATCATCTACGCCGCCCAGGGCGACCTGTTCCGGAAACCGGCGAGCGGCGCCGGCACTCCCAAGCTCGTCCTGGATGCGGAACGGGACCAGGTGACGCTCGACTGGTCTTACGATGGGTCCACCATCCTGTTCAATCGCTACGACGACTCGGGGAGCGAGGACCTCTGGGCGCTCGATCTCGTGGCCGGAGGCGAGCCAAAGCCGCGCGCCATCCTCGAGAGCCCCTTCCGCGAGCTGCACGGGCAGATCTCCCCCGACGGGCGCTGGCTCGCCTACTCCTCGAACGAGACGGGGGAGATGCAGGTCTACGTGCTGAGCTGGCCGGACCTGGCGGCCAAGTCGCGCGTCTCGACCGACGGCGGCAGCCAGCCCCGCTGGCGAGGGGATGGACGCGAGCTCTATTTCCTCGCCCCGGATCTGAAGCTCATGGCGGCGGCCGTGGGAGGGGGGGCGCGAGGGTTCCAGATCGGCGAGATCCGCCCGCTGTTCCTGACCCGCCTCGCCAAGTCGATCAACCAGCGCACCCATCAGTACGCCGTGACCTCCGACGGCGGGCGCTTTCTCGTGATCGAGAACCCGGTCCGCAATTCGGCGCAGCTCTGGCGCCACCCGATCACGATCCTGAACGACTTCACCCTCAAGCTCCCGGCGAGCGCGCCCTGAGGCAGGTTCAGCGATGAACGAGCTCAGTCTCCAGGAACGATACGCGCCTCTCACGCGCTGCTTCGGCTGCGGCCCGGCGAACCCGCAGGGGCTCCGGGTCCGCACCCACGTCCGCGGCGACGAGACCTACGCCTCGTGGACGGCTTCTCCGCACCACGAGGCGTGCGACAACATGCTCAACGGCGGCATCATCGGGGCCCTGCTCGACTGCCACTCGAACTGGACCGCGGCGTGGCACCTGATGCAGCAGGCGGGCGAGTCGATCCCCCCCTGCACCGTCACCGCGGACTACGCGATCAAGCTGTTGCGCCCTACGCCGACCGCGGGCCCGATCGAGCTGCGCGCGCGCGTGGTCGAGTCGAGCGCCAACCGCGCCGTGGTCGAGGCGACGCTCGCGGCCGATGGCAAGGTGAGGGCCACCTGTCGCGGGACGTTCGTGTCGGTGACCGAAGGGCATCCCGCCTATCATCGTTGGTAGGGAGACGGATGGAACTGGCGCCCGGGGTGAAGCAGCGCGACCGAACTACGCCTTGACAGCGAGCCTGCCCACAGGGAGACTCACTCCGTACTGCGATTGAAGTTCTCGTCGCGCATCTCGCGCGCTCGCGCTTTGCGGCGCGCTGCCGCGGCGAAGGAGAACAGGAAGATGATGAGACGAATCGGACTGCTGCTCGGGATTCTGGTGCTCTCCCTCGTTCCGAAGATGGCGCATGCTGAGCTTGTCCTGGGCGCCAGCGTCGGCACAGCCGGCGTTGACGTCGACTCGAGCGACTTCGACGAGAGCGACTTCAGCTGGAAGGCGTACGGCGGTTTCCGCTTCTTCAAGTTCCTCGGCCTGAAGGCCGAGTACCTCGACCTGGGCGATCCCCAAGGGGAGCTCCCCACGATCGGCGATGTCACCGTGGCGGGGACGGGGTGGAACGTCCTCGTCGAGGGCGTGCTCCCGCTCGGCAAGCACTTCGAGCTGGCCGCGACGGCCGGATACGTGTTCTGGGACTTCAACGCCAGCGCCAGCGGCCTGTTCAGCGAGGACGAGAGCGGGGAAGACTTCGTCTACGGCGCGGAGGCGGCGTTCATCTTCAACGAGCTGATCGGCATCCGCGCCGAGTGGCAGCGGTTCGACGCCGGCGGCGAGACCTCCGTCGACTTCATCACCGCGGGAGTGGACTTCCGCTTCTGAGCAACACGCGCGGGGCCGGGGAGTGGCTCCCTGGCCTCGCGTCAGAAGCGGTCCCGGACGGTGAGTTGCGCCATCTGACCCACCGCTGAAGGCCGCGCCCTCCGAAGGCCGAAACCCGTTGGGGCATTGGTTTCTCGCTCGCCCCGCCGCAAGCAAACCTCGCCATGGTTAACGGACGAGTGGGGTAGATCCCGATCCGATCCGGGTGATCTTGCTACTGTCCGGTTCCTCGCCGCTGTGGTCCACTGCTTGCTCGCCATCGTCCCGACTCGGGAAGAGCTGACACGGCGGTGGCGATCCAAACAGGCCCGGCGGACCTGGTGCGCTCGCACCTCGCAGCGCCTCGCCGCGGCAAAGGGGGAAACAGCGATCATGCGACGAATGGGATTACTGCTCGGGATTCTGATGCTCTGCCTGCTCCCGCAGACCGCAAAGGCGGAGGTTATCCTCGGGGCGAGCGCCGGCGAGGCGGGCATCGATGTGACGTCAACCGACTACAACGAGAACGACTTCAGCTGGAAGGCGTTCGGCGGCTTCCGCTTCATCAAGTATTTCGGCATGAAGGTCGAGTACCTCGATCTCGGAAGCCCTGAAGGTTCGCTTCCGACCATCGGCGACGTCACCATCCAGGGGACGGCGTGGAACATCGCCGCCGAGGGAGTGCTGCCGATCGGCGAGCACTTCGAGCTGTTCGCGACGCTGGGGTACGTGTTCTGGGAGTTCGATTCGAGCGATTCCGGCATTCTCAGCGATGACGACAGCGGCGAGGACATCAACTATGGCGTCGGGGCTGCGTTCATCATCGGCACGCATGTCGGGATCCGGGCAGAGTGGCAGCGGTTTGACGCCGGCAGCACGACCAACGTGGACGTCCTCACCGCCGGGGTGGACTTCCGCTTCTAAGCCTCCCACGCGGGGCCGGCCGGCATCTCTCCGGCCCCGCACCACCGGTCCCGCGGTTGACAGCCCCCCCCGATGCGCGTACGTTCCGGACCAGCGATGGCTCTCTGGGTCGCTTCCCAACGGTCACCTATGCGCCGAACCCGGGTCCTGTTTGCCCTGCTTTGCGGCCTTCTCTCCCTGCCCGCCGGGGCGGACGACGACTGGTCGCAGCGGGAATCACGCAATGGCGTGACGGTCGCGGCGCGGCCGCTGGCCGGTTCGAAGGTCGAGGAGCTGCAGGGCCGGATGGTCGTGGACTTCCCCGCCGAGCGCGTCTTCGCGGTGCTGGCGGACGTGGAGCACTACCCGGAGATCGTCCCCCCGACCGTGATCGCGAACCGCCTGCGGTCCGAGGGGGAGGACATCACCTATTACTACATGGAGATCGACCCTCCGGTCGTGGCGCGGCGCTTCTACTGCATCCGGGTCGAGCGCGGCGCCGACGCGGATGGCCTGCTGCGGAGCGCCTGGCGACCGGCGAACGAGCTGTGCCCGGAGGCGGATCGCGGCAAGGTCCGCATCGAGGCGACCGAGGGGGAATGGACGGTGCGGGCGCTCGACGCGGAGCACGCGGAGGTCGTCTACCACGCGCACACCGATCCGAGCGGCGCGATCCCGGCCTGGATGGTGAACCGGGTCCAGCCCGGTCAGCTGCGGGAGATCATGGAATCGGTGCGCCGTGCCGCGGCGCTAGCCCGCTACGACAGGACCGCCGCCTCGTGCGGGCCGGAGTTGCGATGAAGGAAGCGAGCGCGACGGCGGGGCAGGAGCCCTCCCTCAGCCTCACGCGGGTGAACGCGGACAGCAGCTGGGTGATCGAGCTGGACGGGACCCGCCTCCTGCTCGACCCCTGGCTCGAGGGGTTCGCCACCATCGTGCACCCGGTGATACACCAGGCCTCGCTCGTCGGCCCCCGGCTCAAGCACGAGGAGCTGCCTCAGGTGGACACGCTCGTCATCTCGCATCCGTTCGCGGACCACCTCAGCCGGCCGTCGCTGCGCAAGCTACCGCGCGACCTTCCCGCCTTCGCCCCGGCCGTCGTGCGGCCGTTCCTGAAGCTGCTCGGCGGCTTCGCGTCCGTGCGCCGGATTCCGAACGGCACGCGCGGCGGGCAGCCGGTGACGACCGGAAGCATCGCGCTCGCCTGGTTCCGGGCGGCGGCCCCGCTCGACACCACCCACAACGCCTTGATTCTCCGCGGCGTTCGCAGCGGCGCCACGGTGATGTACTGTCCTCATGGGATGCTGCCTCCCGACCGCACGCTGGCGGCGGTGGAAGCGTACCTGGGGGGCCGCCTCGACGTCCTCCTCTGCTCGCTGCTTCGCCTCGATCTTCCGTGGTACCTGGGGGGGGTGGCAAATCTCGGCGTGGATGCCGGGATCGCGCTCGCCAACCGGCTGAAGCCCCGCTACCTCATGCAGACCCACGACGGGGAGAAGCCTGACGTCGGATTCATCGCGCGCGCGGCGACGATCACGCCGTGCAGAGACCTGGCGGCTGCTGTCGCCGGGCGGTCGCTCGCGCCCGCCGCCGTCACCACCGGGGTCGGCGAGCGCTGGCAGCCGGCCTAGCCCGGCGGGCCGCCGGTCGCTTCCGCCAGCGCCAGCAGTCGCTCCGTCGCGATGCGGGCGAGGTCCGCTCCCGTCTCCGCCGATCCCGCGACCATCGCCTCGAACTGCTCCCGCGGGACCTCGAGCACCGTCACCGGTCCCAGCGCGCGCACCGTCGCCGCCCGCGGGCGGCGCAGGAAGATTCCCGCCTCGCCGAAGCAGTCCACCGCCTCGAGCGTCGCGACGAGGAACTCCGTGCCGACCGGCGGGCGGACGAGCACCTCCACGCGCCCGCGCAGCAGCAGATAGAAGCGGTCCGCCTCCTCCCCCTGCGTCACGATGGCGGTGCCGGCCGGGTAGCTGCGCGTGGCGCAGACGGTAGCGAGCCGCCCGGCCGCGTCGGCCGCGAGCCGGGGAAGCGCCAGGGCCAGGGTATTCACGAGCGCGCGCCGCTCCATCAACGCCACCAGCTCCTGCCGGGTCACGTCCGCCTCGACCGCGAGCGCGTTGAACGCCTCGCGGCCGAGCGACAGCACGGTCGTGCGGGCGACGCTCCGCACCGTGGCGGTGCGCGGCACCCCCTGCAGGATGCCGGTCTCGCCGAAGTGCTGAGCGGGGCCGAGCCGCGCCACCGCGCGTGTCCCGCCGCCGGGGGCGTCGAGGAGGATCTCGACCTCCCCGCGCTGCACCACGTAGAAGCGATCGGGCGGGTCCCCCTGCCGGAAGATCGTCGCGCCCGTCACGAACGACTCTTGCCGCAGGTCCGCGAACACCGTCTCGCGCCGCTCGGGGGTGAGGAGCCAGAGCGCGGTAGAGAGCCGTTCCCTCACCGTCGGCGCCGCGGCGGGCGCCCGCTCCGGCTCGCGCTGCTCGACGACGCGCACCCGGAACTTCGCCTCCGGGATCGGGACCGGGAGGGCGCGCAGCGTCAGGCGTTTTCCCTCCGGGTGCACCCGCAGCCGGACGGTGTGCACGATCCCCGCCACGATCGCCGCCGCCAGCGTCTGCGAGTAGCCGCGCGCCGCACAGGCGTGGGTCCCGAAGCCGAACGGCGCGAAGGCGTGAGGGCGGCGGTGCTCCGAGCGGGCCTGTGAGTAGCGCTCCGGGTCGAACCGGCCGGGGTCGGGGAAGAGCTCAGGGACGAAGTGCGTCGCGGGCCCCGCGATGTACACCGTCTCCCCCTCCCGGAAGCTGAAGCCCCCGAACTCGAACGGCTCGGCGACGACCCGCGGCAGGGCGATGGCGAGCGGATAGAGGCGCAGCGCCTCCAGGATCACAGCCTCGAGCGTCTGCATCCGCCGCAGCTCCTCGAGGCCGGGCGTCCCCTCCGCTAGCGCCGCGTCGGCCTCCGCCGTCACCCGCTCCAGGAGATCAGGCCGCCGCAGCGTCTCGTAGAGGACGAAGCTGACGAGGCGGTAGAGATAGATGCCGGCGTTCTTCATCGGGATCATCGAGAGCGCCAGCAGCGTCGGCGCGTCGAATCCGCCAGGGTCGCGAATGGCGGCAGCCAGGAGGGCATCGAGCAGATCCGGATCCCGATCGAGGCCGGAGGCGTGGGCGCGATGCTCCGCCAGCCGTTCCTCCATGAAGCGCGCGAAACGGGTGCGCGCCGCCCGGATCGGGGGCAGGTAGAGCGTGAACTCGGGGAGCACCTTGCCGACCGCCACGACCCCCATCCAGGTGGCGTAGTAGTTGATGTCACGCGACAGGCGTGTCCCCACCGGCTGCCCCGTCGTGCAGACCGCCACCACGTCGGAAACCAGCGTCCCCGCCGCCTGCGCGAGCGCGGCGACCGAATCACGGGGCCAGGAGCGGGCGCGGTTGCGGATCATCTCGAAGACCCGCGGCAGGAACGGCTCGATCCCGAGGGCCGACAGGCTCGGGGCGAGGAGCTGGCGCAGCGCCTGGTGCGCGGCGCCGTCCTGGGCGTTCGGGTACGAGCGGGTGCCGAACTCGCGCGAGACCCGCTCGTAGGTGCGGCTGGCGCTGAACAGCCGCGCGCCCTCGAGCGCGAAGAGCCGGTTCGCGTCGAGGCCGGCCAGCATCGTCATCGTCCGGCCGGGGTAAGCGACGCGGAAAACCGGGCCGCACGCGAGGTGAGAGCGGGCGAAAAAGCGGCACGGGTCCATCGTGGCGCCCCAGGCGCTGCCGAGGAGCGGCAGCCCGGGGGCGCGCGGCGCGCGCGACGCGTGGGGGGAGGCACTCATCCCCTGAGCCTAGTCGAAGGAGCCCGACTCGCGCTATCCTTGCCCGTCATGCACCCTGGCTCGCGTTTTCCGTTCACGCCGTATCCCGAGGGATGGTTCGCGGTGTCATTCTCCGCGGACCTGCCGCCGGGGGGAGTGCGGTCAATCCATGCCTTTGGTCAGCAGCTCGTCCTGTTCCGGACCGCCTCGGGACAGGCCGTAGTCTCCGACGCCTTCTGTCCCCATCTCGGGGCACACCTGGGGTATGGCGGGAGGGTGGAGGGGGAGGTCCTGATCTGCCCCTTCCATGGCTTCGGGTATGGCCCGGACGGCACCTGTCGCCAATCGCCGTACGGCGTCCCCACCCCGACGCGGCTGCGCGTCTTGCCGCTGCACGAGACGCACGGGGTGATCCTGCTCCACCATGACGACGCGGGCGCTCCCCCCGCGTGGCGCACGCCCGAGCTGCCGACCGAGGGGTGGACGCCACTCGCCGGCCATCACTGGCGCATTCGCACCCACCCGCAGGAGACGACCGAGAACAGCGTGGACGCGGGCCACCTCGCCGTGCTGCACGGCTTCTCCGACCTGGAGACGACGCGGCCGCTGACGACCGACGGTCCCTACCTGCATACCGCCTACCGGATGACCCGCCACGCCGCCGCCCTTGGGCTGCGGGTGCCGGTGCCGATCGACTTCGACGTCCATGTGCACGGGCTCGGGCACTCGCACGTCGAGCTGCACATGGCGGCCTTCGGCGGGCTGCGTGGGCGGCTGCTCGTCCTCCCCACGCCGATCGACGGGGAGTACATCGACCTGCGGATCGGTGTGGCCGTCGAGGATCCACGCCTTGCTTCGGGGTGGGGGCGGCTGCTCGGGCTGGTGCCGTTCGGGCTGGCGGCAATGCTGGTCCGGCGGATATCACTCGCCTGGGCGGTCCACGACGTGCAGCGGGACGTGGCGATCTGGGAGAACAAGCGGTATCTCGAGCCGCCGGCCCTCGCCCGCGGCGACGGCCCGATCGGCCCGTACCGGCGCTGGTGCCGCCAGTTCTACGGCGACAAGGCGGGCTCGAATGGGCGCAACGGGGAAGGTGCTACAGCACCTTCTTCCCACGCAGCTCCCACACGAACGAGTGGATGACGGGGGCGAGGTTCTTGGTCCCGGTTCCCTCCACCCAGGTCTCGCTCATCCCGGACCAGATGAGATCTTCCTTGGCCGTCCCGTAGACGTTCGTCTCGAGGCTCACGACGTCATTGGTCGAGACGTACCCGGGAGAAGTGACGTAGCTGTACCCGGTCGAGTAGAACGACCCGTACGACCCGTACCAGGAGGGGCCGTAGCCGCCATACACGCCGACGGACGCGGTGGTGGGAGGGTGGTAGGTTTCCACCTGCTTGCGGTCCACCACGCGGGTGACGATGACGTGGGTCACCCCTTCCGTCTTGGCGCGCTCGGCGATGGCGTCCTTGTCGAGCTTGGCAGGATCGGCGATCCACTGGTTGCCAGGGACGCAGGCGACCTTCAGCTTCACCAGCTCCGCGCAGAACTGATCCTCGTACTGCCGCCGCATCGACGTGTTCGCCGCGACGCCGAGGACCAGGACCTTGTTGACGGAGCCGGGCTGGAAGCCGGGCGCGAGCCATGAACTGAGGAGCGTCGTCTTCGGTGCGCAGGCCGCGAGCGCGAGTGTCGCGAGCAGCGTGAGCGAGATCATCGAGAGTCTTCGACTGCGCATCGCGTTGCCTCCGCACGACCGGCCGGAGCCCGGCGATCGCGCTGACGTGAATCGCTCCGCCCACGCGGGGCGAACAGGGCGGATGATAGCCGCGCTGGCCGCGAGGTTCAACCCACCTCGTCCTGGAGACGCAACCGTGCCGGCGAGTCCCCGCCCGCGCCGGCGAGCCCCTTGAGGCGCCCACCATTGTCGCGCTATAGTGACGACATCAGCCGAAGCGAAGAGGGCGAGGAGAACTAGCATGATAAGTCTCGCTGGCGCCCGGGCCGGGATCACGATTCCACGAGTCCGTGCTTCAGCGAGCTGTCAAGGAAGCCGTGCGCCGGGCGGGTATCGCAACCCTGCCACCTGCCACACGCCGAGTCACTCGTTCGCGACTCATCTTCTCGAGGCGGGGTACGACATCCGGACGGTCCAGGAGTTGTTGGGGCACCGGGACGTCAGCACCACGACGATCTACGCGCACGTCCTCTCCGCGGCGGCAAGGGGGTTCCAAGCCCGGCGGATCGACTGTGACGCGACGTGCCGACAAGACACATCCCGAGGACCGAACCCGGGAGGGGTCCAGAATGTGTAGTAGGCCGCATTCCTCGCAGCCCCATTTCAGCGCCACCGAGTTCCCCGTCTGGGACCGCGAGGCGGGTGGGCAATTTCAAGCCCGCGCAAGACCCGTGGCCGACAGAGGCCGCACGAAACGCAACATGCAAGCGTCTACTGGGACGTCTACATTTAGTTGGGCGGACAGGAGAGCGTAGTTATGGTGTTTCCGTTTGGCGTCGCCGGTCGAGTTCCTGCGGCGATCTATGACTTCGATCGAGATCCCACCGACCAAGTCCTCGAGCGACTCGAGGCGGCGCTATCATCCTGGCACCCGGCTCGGCTCCATCGGGGAACGGCACATGTTGCGTTTCGGACTGGGCTCTTCGGCATCATCGATAGGCACAGCATCCTGATGTGCATTGGGTCGGGACGACTCGAGGTCCACGACGACCCCCCGCGCCTGTTTGTCGCATACAAGCTGAGTTTCGTGGAATGGCTGGGCGCGACGCTGGCGCTATTCGGGGGCTTAGCCCTGCTTGACCGGGGTTTGCTCTCATTCGCCCTTCTCGGGCTGTGCCTCGGCCTGTTCGCGCTGGGCGTCCTCTACGCCACAGTGCGCTTTCGGTTCTTCGTGCGGAGGGTCGTTCAGGAACTCGTGTAAGCATCCTCGGTGCCGCCCAACAACTTCAGCCGCCCGTCGGCGCCGTGGTGGTCATTGCAAATTGCCCGACGGCGGAGCTGGCGCCGCCGGCGGGTGGGCGCGAGCGTTGGGCGGATGTGACGTGGAAAGGCGAGAAGTGAATCTGGTCAGCCTGCTGTGCTCCGTGACGACAGGGCCTGAGAGGCGCCGACGTCTCCTGACGCCCGTTGCCCTCGCTATTGTCCTCGCCCTCTTGGTGCTGCTCGTCATCGCGAGTCGCTCCATGGACCGAGTTTTGGGCTTGCCAGCGCTGCTGCCTGGAGCACTCGGGGCGAGCATCGGAGCAGTCTTGCTCGGCTCCGGTCTCGCTATTTGGGCGTGGACCATCGTGCTGTTCAAAGGCAGGGGTGTTCCCGTGAACCCTCCGCGCACGCTTGTCATGGTCGGGCCGTACGCCTGGGTCCGGAATCCGATGCTGCTTGCGTTGCTTGCATCGCTTGTCGGGCTTGGATTCCTCCTGCATTCTGTCTCGCTGGTCTTTGTATGGACGCCCGCGTTTTTCATGCTCAACCTGATCGAGCTGAAGCTCGTTGAAGAGCCAGAGCTCGAGCGCAGGCTGGGCGGGACATACAGGGACTAC
>Ga0137429_1000077_pt1 | contig 55547 bp, 41 predicted proteins | sample EasRivERMZT736_2_FD_102304 | JGI IMG/M metagenome (GOLD analysis project Ga0137429, IMG submission 102304) | Soil microbial communities from meander-bound floodplain in the East River, Colorado, USA - East River MetaG ERMZT736_2 | ecosystem: Environmental > Terrestrial > Soil > Floodplain ...
GCTCGCCGGTCTGGCAGGGGTGGCAGCGGTCGCGTAGACAGCGGGTTTTGCGCAGGCTCAACGAACCCAGGGCCACCGGGGACAGGCGCACCACCTCTTGCTGCAGCCAGCGCAGGACCTCGGCGGGGGTTTCGGAGCGGAGAGCCATGCTGTATATGTGTCACAAAACACATATAGCAGTCAAGAAAAAACGATCGCCCCGCGGCCGCGAAGGAAAACCCTCCGAAACCAGGAATTAGAAACTGGGGGTGGGCAAGGGTTCCGGGGGCGCGGCATGGTTTGCCCCCGCCGGTGGCGAGCGGATATACTCCGCGTCTTCGGGGTCATCCCGTTTCCTTCCGGTGGAGCGCGCTGCGGCGCTTCCCGTCACCAGGTCAGGGTTCCGTGCAAGCGATCCGCCTCCTCGCCCCCGGCCCCCGAGAGCTTCGCCTCGTCGACGTGCCCGTCCCTGCCTGCGGACCGTCGGAGGTCCTCCTGCGGGTGCGCGCCGCGTCGATCTGCGGCACCGACTCGCACATCTACGAGTGGGACCCGTCGATCCGGACGCGGATCGAGCGCGCCACCGACGGCCTGCGGCGCGGCCTGACGATCGGCCACGAGTTCTGTGGGGAAGTGGTCGAGATCGGTCGCGACGTGCGCGGGGTCGCCCGCGCCGCGTCGGAGCCGATCCGGGTCGGCGACTTCGTCTCGGCCGAATCGCACGTCGTCTGCTGGAAGTGCTATTCGTGCCGGCAGGGGCAGCAGAACGTCTGCCTCGACGACGTGATCCTCGGCGTGGAGCGGGACGGCGGCTTCGCCGAGTACATCGCGCTGCCCGCCACCTGCGCCTGGATCAACGATCCCGCCACCATTGCCCCCGAGATCGCCAGCGTGTTCGAGCCGTTCGGCAATGCGGTGCACGCTGCGACGGAATACCCTCTCGCGGGCCGCAGCGTGGCGATCTTCGGGGCCGGGCCGATCGGGCTCTTCACCCAGATCGTGGCGATGGCCGAGGGGGCACGCACCGTGGCCGTCGTCGATCCGGTGCCGTTCCGCCTCGGGCTGGCGGAGCGCCTCGGGGCGACGCGCTGTCTGCGGCCCGCTCCGCCGGTAACGGATGAGGCAGCGCGCGCGGCGGCGCGTGACCGGTTGGTCGAGCGGATCCGCGAGACCAGCCCGGACGGCCAGGTCGATGTCTGCTTCGAGATGAGCGGCCATCCTGACGCGCTCGACGCGGCGCTCGGTGCGGTCCGCCGCGGCGGCAAGGTGATCGCGTTCGGCCTGCCGCGGGAGAAGGCCGTCGTGTTCCGGCGCTATTCCGAGGACGTCGTCTTCGGTGGCATCACGCTGAAGGGGATTATCGGGAGGAAGATCTACGACACCTGGTACAAGACACGCCAGCTCGCCTCCCGCCCCGACGTGCGGGAGCGGATCCGCGCGGTGATCACCGACATCCTGCCGTTTGCCGAATGGCAGTCCGGGTTCGAGAAGATGTCCAGCCGCGAGTCAGGGAAGGTGGTATTGCGGCTGCCGTGACCAGATCCGCGGCGTGTCGTTTTTCGACCCCGAAGAAATTTTTTGACACCGCAAAACCCAGGATGTTATATTTCAGACGCTCACCTCGAGTGGGGACTCCCGGGTGTTCTGTGGGGACCCGACCGAGCCCGTTGCCGGGTGGATCACAGGCTTTCGCGGCCTTCATGCCACCCATGAGGTCCCTGCCCGGCTCATCAGCACTACTGACGGCGCGTTCCCGGTCCGGGGGGAAGGGACGCGCCAGGAGATTTGCCTTGCGCCTCGACACCCGGCCCCGCCCCTCCGCGTCGCTCCCCTGGGTCCTGATCGTGCTGACCGCCGCCTGTGCTCCGGCCACGCGCTCGCTGGACCCTTCACCGGAGCGGCCGTCCGCTGCCCTGTCGGCCGGGTCGATGGAGACCGCTGCCCCCGACCTCGGGCCGCTGGTCGACGACGCGATCGCCCGTTCCGAGGAGGCGTATCTGGCCGGGATCGCCGCTCTCGACCGAGGAGACCTGGAGCTTGCCCAGGCGCAGCTGGAGGCGGCGCGCCGGGCGCTGCTCGAGGCGGACCCCCGAGTGCGCACCGACCGTCGGCTGCTGGCGGCGGCGCGCGACCTCGACGAGAACCTGAGCGATCTCGAGCCGCGGTTCGCGGACGATGCGGATGACCTGACGGCCGACGCGCCCGACGACCACCAGACCCCCGCCGAGGCCCTCGGCGAGGTCTCGGCCGACCTCGGAGCCGCCGAGGCGGAACGGGATCGGTCCGCGGTCGAGGCGGCCAGCGCCGAGGTAGTCTACGACGTCCCGATGGTGCTGAACCCGCAGGTGCTCGCCTTCGTCGATCTCTATCAGGGGCGCTGGCGGAAAATCTTCCAGGCGTCGTTCTCCCGTTCGGGTCGCTACGTCGAGATGATCCACCGGGTGTTCGCCGAGGAGGGGGTGCCGCTCGACCTCGCGTACCTCGCCCACGTCGAATCGGGGTTCAAGCCCCGGGCGCTATCGCGCGTCCGCGCCTACGGGATGTGGCAGTTCATGGCCGCGACGGGAAAGAACTATGGTCTGGCGCGGACGAACTGGGTCGACGAGCGCGCCGACCCGGAGAAGGCGGCGCGCGCGGCGGCGCGCTACCTGCGGTTCCTCCACGAGATGTTCGGGGACTGGCACCTGGCCATGGCCGCCTACAACGCCGGGGAGTACAAGGTCGAGCGCGCCATCCAGGCGACCGGCTCGCGTGATTTCTGGGAGATCGCCCGCACCCGCCACCTCCGCCCCGAGACGAAGAACTTCGTCCCGGCGATCCTGGCGGCGATCCTGGTCTACCGCTCTCCCGAGAAGTACGGGTTCGATCCGGCGTCACAGCAGACGCCGCTGGAGACCGAAACGGCGCTGTCGCCTGGTTCCTACGACCTGCGCATCATCGCGCAGCGCGCCAGCCTCGACCCGGTGCTGCTGAAGGACCTCAATCCGGAGCTGCGCCGCGGCGTCACGCCGCCGGCCGAGTATTTCCTGAAGGTCCCGGCGGGCACGGGCCCGGCGACCGAGACGGTCCTGGCCTCGCTGCCGGCCAGCCAGCACTTCCGGGACGACGTGCACGTGGTCCGTCAGGGGGAGACGCTCGGGTCGATTGCCAGGCGCTACGATTGTTCGGTCGCGGAGCTGCAGCACACGAACGGCATCCGTGACCCGCGCGCGCTGCGCGTCGGGACCCGGCTGAGCATCCCCGGAAGCGGCGCCCCCCCTGCCGAGGCGCGCCGCGCCACGCGCCGTGCTCCGGCCTCCACGCCGGCACCGGGCGGCGAGTACGTGGTTCGCGCGGGGGACACCGCCGCGGCGATCGCGCGCCGTCACGGAGTCCCGCAGGCGGACCTGCTGGCGTGGAACGGTCTGCAACCGGAGTCGATCCTGCATCCCGGACAGCGGCTGAAGGTGGGGGAGCCGGCCATCGCCGCGACCACCCGGCGGCCGGCGAACGCCTCGATCGCGACCCTGTACGTCGTCAAGCGGGGTGACACGCTCTACGAGATCTCGCGGGCGCACGACGTGGAGGTGTCGGATCTCTGCCGCTGGAACGGCATCTCGTCGCGCCAGGTCCTCCACGCGGGGGATCACCTGAAGATCTACGTCCGCTGACCTGACCCTCGCGCCTCGCACCCTCCTCGCCGCGCCTCGACGCCGGGGCGACAACCGCATTGCGCCAAGCGGCGTCCGTCTGCTACTGTGCCGTGCTGGAAGCGTGGTGCAGACGCGCTTCAGCCAAGCCTTCCTTTCCGGCCGGCGGCGGTGCATGTGGTGGCCTCGAGAGCCGCCCCGGTGGAGCGTCGGATGGACCCCGAGCGGCGTCATTTCGTCCTGCGCAAGCTCCATTCCCTGAGCGGAGTCTTCCCGATCGGGGTGTTCCTCCTCGAGCACTTCTACACGAACTCCTACTCGATCAAGGGACCTGAGCTCTTCAACGAAAAAGTCGTCGCGCTCAACGCGCTCCCGTACCTGTACGTGATCGAGATCGGGTTCATCGGCCTCCCGCTGCTGTTCCACGCCGTGCTCGGCATGCTGATCTCGTTCGAGCGCAAACGCTCGCCGGGGAGCCTCGGCTACTCCCGCACATGGTTCTACGCCTTCCAGCGCTACACCGGGATCTTCCTGGCCCTGTACATCGGGGTGCATGTCTATCTCACCCGTTTCAGCGGCACGCCGCCGGACCAGCTCTTCGAGCACATGGCCTCGTATCTCTCCAACCCGGCCATGATGGCGTTCTATGTCCTCGGAGTGCTGGCCGCGTCGTTCCACTTCGGGAACGGTCTGTGGGGCTTCCTGATCCACTGGGGGATCACGGTCACGCCGCGGGCCCAGCGGTTGTCGTCCTGGGTCTGCATGGGCACCGCCGTCATCCTGGGGTTCGCCGGCGTCAACTCGCTGTTCGGATTCCTCCACACGCCGATCGGGTTCTTGAACCGGTGAGGCCACTCTCGGAGTCTTGATGAGCGAGTCGCGAATCATCGTCGTCGGCGGGGGCCTTGCAGGCCTGATGGCGACCATCCGGATCGCCGAGCTGGGCGTCCCGGTCGATCTCTTCTCGGTGGTGCCGGTGAAGCGGTCCCACTCGGTCTGCGCGCAGGGGGGGATCAACGCGGCGGTCAACATCAAGGGGGAGGGGGACTCGCCCGACATCCACTTCCTCGACACGGTGAAGGGGGGAGACTTCCTGGCCCACCAGCCGCCCTGCAAGGCGATGGCGTACGACGCCCCGGCGATCATCCACATGCTCGACCGCATGGGTGTCATGTTCAATCGCACCGCCGAGGGGCACCTGGACTTCCGGCGCTTCGGCGGGACGCTGCACCACCGCACGGCGTTCGCCGGCGCGACCACGGGTCAGCAGCTCCTCTACGCGCTCGACGAGCAGGTGCGGCGGCACGAGGACGCCGGGCGCGTGACGAAGTACGAGTTCTGGGAGTTCCTCGGGACGGTGAGCCACGGCGATCGCTGCGTCGGCATCGTCGCCATCGATCTGCATGCGATGGCGGTGCGCACGTTCCGCGCGGATGCGGTGATCCTGGCGGTCGGCGGGCCCGGGCTGATCTTCGGACGCACCACGAACTCGACCGCCAACACGGGCTCGGCCGCCACCAGCGTCTATCGCGACGGCGCTCGCTACGCGAACGGCGAGTTCATCCAGATCCATCCTACCGCGATCCCCGGAGCGGACAAGCTGCGCCTGATGTCCGAGTCGGCGCGCGGCGAGGGGGGGCGGGTCTGGGTGCCGCGGGCGAAGGGGGACACGCGCGACGCGAAGGCGATCCCGGAAGCGGAGCGCTGGTACTTCCTCGAGGAGAAATACCCGCGCTTCGGGAACCTGGTGCCGCGCGACATCGCATCGCGGGAGATTCACGAGGTGTGCGTGAATCAGGGGATGGGGCTCGGCGGCGAGCTGATGGTCTATCTCGACGTGAGCCACATCCCGCGGGCGATGCTCGACAAGAAGCTCGGCGGGATTCTCGAGACCTACGAGATGTTCGTCGGCCTCGACCCCCGCGATGTGCCGATGAAGATCTTCCCCGCCGTCCACTACTCGATGGGAGGCCTGTGGGTCGACTACGAGCGCACGGCGGACGGGCTGCTGGATCTCGACAGCCCCAGGAACCACGCGACGAACCTGCCGGGGCTGTACGCCGCGGGAGAGTGCGAGTACCAGTATCACGGGGCCAATCGCCTGGGCGCCAACGCGCTCCTGAGCTGCATCTACGCGGGGAAGGTGAGCGGTCCGGCCGCCGTCCACTACGCGGGCGGACTCACCCAGGGGGCGGCGGCGCTGCCGGACGCTCCCTACGCGGCGGCGCAGCGCCGCTGGGAGGAACGGTTCGCCGAGATCCGGCGGTTCGCCGGTCCCGAGAACCCGTATCGACTGTGGGAGGAGATGGGCGACGTCATGACCCGCCATGTCACCATCGTGCGCGACAATCGCCGGCTGGCGGAGACGGATCAGAAACTGCAGGAGCTGATGGCCCGCTGGCGCCAGCTCAACGTCCTCGACACCTCCGGCTGGACCAACCAGCCGCTGGTCTTCGTCAATCAGCTGTGGAACATGCTCGAGCTCGCGCGCGTGGTCACCCTCGGCGCCCTGCGCCGGGACGAGTCGCGCGGCGCGCACTACAAGCCGGAGTTTCCGAAGCGGGACGACGCCAACTGGCTCAAGACGACGATCGCGGTCTGGTCCGAGTCGGGGCCGAAGTTCTCCTATGAACCGATCGATGCCAGCCTGATCGCGCCGATCGCACGGAAGTACGACTGATGGCACCCAAGACGATCGAGGTCCGCATCCTCCGCCAGGACGGGCCCGCCGGCGCGAGCCGCTGGGAAGAGTTCTCGCTTCCGTATCAGCCGAACATGAACGTGATCTCCTGTCTCATGGAGATCCAGAAGCACCCGGTGACCCGCGACGGCAGGACCACCTCGCCGCCGGCGTGGGATCAGAACTGCCTCGAGAACGTCTGCGGCTCCTGCTCGATGCTGGTCAACGGCCGGCCGGTCCAGGCCTGCTGCACGCTCGTCGACCGCCTCTCGCTGCCGCTGGAGCTGAGGCCGCTGACGAAGTTCCCTCTCGTCCGCGACCTCGTGGTAGATCGCCAGCGCATGTTCGATCTCCTCCGCAAGGTGAAGGCGTGGGTGCCGATCGACGGCACCCACGACCTGGGCCCGGGGCCCGGGATGGCGGAAGTGGAGCGGGCCAAGGCGTACGAGTTCTCCCGCTGCATGACGTGCGGCTGCTGCATGGAGGCGTGCCCGCAGTTCGGTCCCGGGAACGACTTCGTGGGCCCCGCGCCGATCGGGCAGGTGCGCCTGTTCAACGCCCACCCGACCGGGCGCATGAACCAGGTGGAGCGCCTGCAGACGGTGATGGGGAAGGGAGGTGTCAGCGACTGCGGCAACGCCCAGGCGTGCGTGCAGGTGTGCCCAAAGAAGATCCCGCTGCTGGATGCCATCGCCGAGGTCAACCGGCAGGTCACGGGCCAATGGCTGCGCGAGCTGTTCGGGGGCTAGAAGCGGTGTCACCACCTCGCCCTGGCTTCGGTCGGCTGCGAAGCGCCTGGGCGTCGTTGGCCGACTCGCCGGGTCCGCCAACCCGCCTTCGCCGGCCGGCCTCGCCCAGGCGCTTCTCGCTCGGCCTCGGGCCCACGGGCCAGGTGGCGACACCGCTTCTGGCCCTCGCGGCAGTCCTGGGCGCGGCGTTCGCACTCGGGTCCGCGGCCCCCGACGCCGAAAGGCCGGCACCGACGGCCCTCGAGCGGCGCCTGCAGCCCCGGCTCCTGGACCGCTATTTCCTGCTGCGCGCGGACGTCAAGATCCAGCGGCAGGAGACGCGCGCGGTGATCTCGAACACCTACCCGCCGCGGCGCGCGGAGCAAAGGTCCAAGTCAATCACGACCGTCACTCCCGAGGGGGTGTTCTACGTCTCCGACTACGCCGACAAGGGGCAGTTCGTGCAGGAGGCGCGCGCCGGGGTCCAGGTCAACTCCCAGGACAAGCCGGGGCTGAAGATCGAGCCTGGAGGAAACCCCACCACCGGCGACATCCTCGAGGTCGAGCGCGACAGCCTGGTGGCGATACGCGCGGGGGATCTCGCCCGCGTGACAGGCGTCCAGGAGGTGCCCGAAGGGGTCCGCCTCAGCGTCGAGGGGATGGCGAGCGACTCCGTGGACGTGATGCTGCGGGAGGCGCCCGGGGGGGGGGAGCAGGAGCCCGAGGCGCGTGAGCGGACGGTCCTCGCGATCCTGGGTCACCTCGTTCATCTCGTCCCGGATACGCCCGCCGAGCGGGCGGCGTTGATCGATCCCGCCTGGGCTACGGCGCAGCAGGAGGCGATCCGCTCGGGCAGGGTGATCGCCGGGATGTCCCCCTACCAGGTGTTGCTCACCTGGGGGGCGCCCTTGCACGTCAGCCGTGATCCGGGAGGGCGGGTGGACACCTGGCTCTTCCGCCCCGGGAGCACCGTGGCCGAGCAGATGCGCCGGCGGGTGGATGTCTACTTCGCAGCTGGGGCGGTCACCGAGGTGGTCGAGACGTCACGGTAGCGGCGACTAGCCGTCGGTTTGGGTGTCGGGGTGCTTCCAGACGATCTGCGGGATCGGCTCCTCGTCGGGGACGACGACCGGTTCGGGCTCGTAGGTGACGACGACGCGTCCCTCGCGGATCGCCACCGGGTAGCGGCGGAGTCTTGCCCACTCGACGTTCATGCAGGCGCCCGAATCGAGGTCGAACTGCCACCCGTGCCATCCACAGAGGACCGTCCGGCCCCGCACCACGCCGCACGCCAGGCTGGCGCGCATGTGCGGGCAGCCATCGTCGACCGCTACCAGCTCCCCCCCGAGGTTGAAGAGCGCGATGGTGTGCCCTTCCACCTTGATCGCCCGTCCCGATCCCTTGGGGAATTCCGTCAACTCGCCGATGCTGTATTCGGCCATGCGCTCCCTCGTCAGGCGTGGTCGCTTTCTGCCCGGTCCGACGGGCCCGGTGAGTATAGGTTCGCCTTGCACGCGAGTAAAGGAAACCGTCCCGCGGCCGGAGCCGGCGCGCGATGACCCGCGCCGCCCTCACCCGCCGGGTCAAGGAGGAGGCGCATCGCCTCGGCTTCGAGCGGGTCGGCATCGCGCCGATCCGGCGTTCGCCGCGCGCCGCGTTCCTTGCCGAGTGGCTGGCGGCGGGGATGCAGGGGGAGATGAGCTACCTGGCGCGGAACCCCGCCCGCCGCGCGGATCCCGCCGAGGTCCTCCCCGGCGCGCGCGCCGCCATAGTCGTCGGCCTGAGCTACGCACCGGCGCCCGTCCCGGACGACGCGCCCGGGATCGCACCGCACCTTTCCGTCTACGCGCGCGGACGGGACTATCACGACGTGCTGGGCCCTCCATTGCGCGAGCTGCTGGCGTTCCTCCGCCGCGAGGCCGGAGCGGCCGTGGACGGCCGCGCCTATGTCGACACCGGCCCCCTGCTCGAGCGCGATCTCGGGGCGCAGGCGGGGATGGGCTGGGTGGGGCGGAACACCATGCTCCTCGACCAGCAAGGGTCCTGGTTCTTTCTCGCGGAGATCCTGGTCGATGTCGAGCTGCTCCCCGACAGCGAGGTCGAGGATCGGTGCGGCACCTGCACCGCCTGCGTCGACGCCTGCCCGACGGGGGCGCTGCTCGACGGCACGCGGATGGACGCCCGCCGTTGCATCTCGTACCTGAACATCGAGCTGCGCGGCGCGATTCCGGCCGACCAGCGCCCGGACCTTGGCACGCATCTGTTCGGCTGCGATATCTGCCAGGAGGTCTGCCCCTGGAACGGGCGGGCCCCGGCCGCGGCGCGTCCGGAGTTCGCCGCGAGCGCGTCGGTGCGCGCCGTGACGCTCGCGGCGCTGCTGCAGCTCACGCCGGCAGCGTTCAGCGCCGCCTTCCGGGGCAGCCCCCTCAAGCGGGCGAAGCGGGCCGGGCTGGCCCGCAACGCCGCGGTGGTCCTCGGCAACCTGGGAGATCGTGACGCCTCTCCGGCGCTCGCGGCGGCGCTCCGGAATCACGACGATCCGCTGGTTCGCGGACACGCCGCCTGGGCGCTGGGGGAACTCGGGGGAGCCCCGGCCCGCCGGGCGCTCGCGCGGGCCCGCCGCGAGGATCCCGAGCGGGAAGTGCAGGGTGAGGTGGAGCGCGCCCTGGCGCGCAGCTGAGTTCCGTTCCGGCCGCGAGAGTTCAGGGACGCGCGTGGCGCCGCACGCCGCCGACCCAGGTCTCGAGCACGCTCGTCTCGCGCAGACTCGCCGGGGACACCTCGAGGGGATCGCGATCGACGACGATGAAATCGGCGAGCCTCCCGGCCGCGAGGGATCCCTTCTCCCCCTCCTCGAAGGCGGCGTAGGCCGCGTCGACCGTGAACCCCCGCAGCGCCTCGTCGAGCGTCAGGCGCTCCTCGGGGTGCCACCCTCCGGCCGGAGAGCCGGACGCATCCTGGCGCGTGATCGCCGCGTGCAATCCCCAGAAGGGGTTGGGAGACTCCACCGGAAAATCCGAGCCCAGCGGAAGCCGCGCGGCGCCGGCGGCGATGAGGGATCGCCAGGCGTAGGCGAGGCGGGCGCGCTCCGGGCCGACCCGCTCCGCAACCCAGTACATGTCCGAGGTGCAGTGAGTCGGCTGCATGGAGGGGATCACCCCGAGCGAGGCGAAGCGCGAGACGTCCTCAGGCGCGAGCATCTGCACGTGCTCGATTCGCGGCCGCGCGTCTTTGGCGCCCGCGGCGGCGCGCGCGAGCACCTCGAGCGCTTCGCGGTTGCCGCGATCGCCGATGGCATGGATGGCGACCTGGAACCCGGCGGGGATCGCCCGCCGCACGATCGCCTCGATCTTCTCGAGCGGTTGCACCAGCAGTCCCCGGTGACCGGGTCGATCGGTGTAGTCCGCCAGCAGTGCCGCGCCCCGCGAGCCCATGGCCCCGTCGGCGTAGATCTTGACGGTGCGGACCGTGAGGAGCCCACGCCTGCCGATCTCGGGCGCACGCCGGAACCACTCCTCCACGGGCCAGCCGGTGTCGCCCAGCATGGCGTAGACCCGCAGGGGAAGGCGCCCGGCGTCTACCAGCTCGCGATAGGCGTCCCAGTCGTCGTAGTCGATCCCGGCGTCGTGGATCGTCGTCAGGCCGACCTCGAGGCAACGCTCCGCCCCGGCCAGTAGCGCCGCCTGCCGTTCCGCGCGACTCGGGCGAGGGGCCGCGGCCGCCGCGAGATCGACCGCGGTGTCGATCAACACCCCGGTCGGAACGCCCGCGGCGTCGCGCACGATCTCGCCGCCCGGCGGATCCGGGGTGGAGGCGTCGATCCCGGCGGCCTTCAGCGCCGCGCCATTCACGAGCGCGGCGTGGCCGTCGATCCGGGTGAGGAGAATCGGGTTCCGCGTCCCCAGGGCGTCGAGTCGCTCCCGCGTGGGGTACTCCCGCACCGGCCAGTCGTTCTGATCCCAGCCGCGGCCGCGGAGCCATTCCCCGGGCTCGCTGGTCGCGAGGCGTTCGTGGACTCTTGCCAGCACCTGCTCGTACGAGGTCGTCCCCACCAGCTCGACCCGGCGCAGCCCCTCGCCGAGCGAGCGCAGGTGGCCGTGAGCGTCGATCAGGCCGGGGAGCACGGTGCGACCGGCCAGGTCGAGGCGCTCCGTGCGGTCCGGGCACGCGTACCGGGCCGCCAGTTCGGCGCCGCCGACGGCGAGCACGCGGCCGTCCTTCACCGCGAGCGCCGCGGCGCGTGGCCGGGCGGGATCGAGCGTCAGGATGGCAGCATTTTCGACGAGCAGATCGGCGCAGGGAGGCGGAGCGGACACGGAGCACCCCAGGAGGGAGGGGCCGAGCAGCATGACGATTGCTCGGGCGCGGACGGGAGCGGCAGGGGCCGGCAAGAGTTTCCTCCGGGAACCGGCCGCAGGCTATCACATGCCCGGTGCGGCACCGCGGCTTGGATCCGGCGGCAGCGTGATGGTAGCCTCACAGGCCGTGAGCGCAACCCCTGCCGCGACGGTCTATCGCATCGGCGCCGCGCATAGCGGCTGGCGCCTCGACCATTTCCTCCAGGAGCGGATCCCGAGGCTGAGCCGCACCGAGATCCAGAAGGCGATCGGTGAGCGGGTGCGGCTGTCGCGCCTGGCGCACCCGCGACCCGCGACGCGGCTGCAGACGGGGGACGAGGTGGTGGTGGCGTTCCCCGAGGTGAGCGAGGATCCCGAGGCGCTGGCGCGCGTCGCGCTGCCGGTGCTCCATGAGGACGAGGACCTCCTCGCGATCGACAAGCCGGCCGGCGTCGTCGTCCACCCGAACAACAGCGTCCGGCGCGGCAGCATCGTCGAGTTGCTGCGCGCCCGGCATCCCGCCGCGCGTTCGCTGACGCTCGTCCACCGGCTCGATCGCGAGACCAGCGGCGTGCTGCTGCTGGCGAAGGGGGTCGAGGTGGCCCGCCGGATGATGCGCGCTTTCAGCGGGCACCGCGTGGAGAAGCACTACCTCGCCATCGTGTGGGGGGAGATGCAGGCCCAGTCGGGCATCCTCGACTTCCCGCTCGGGCGCGACCGGGGCGGGAAGGTGCGCATCAAGCAGCGCGTCGATCCGGAGGAGGGGTTCCGCTCGGTGACGCGGTATCGCGTGGTCCGGCGCCTTCCCGGCTTCACGCTCGTCGATCTGCGGCCGCTGACCGGACGCACGCACCAGATCCGGGTGCACCTGCGCCAGGTCGGACATCCGGTCGTGGGGGACAAGCTCTACGGGGACGACGAGCGCTGCTTCCTCGACTACGTGGAGGGGAAGTTCGGTGCGGAGCAGGCTCGCCGGCTCGGGGCCGAGCGCCAGCTTCTGCACGCCGCCGGCATCGCCTTCCACCACCCGCTGGGGGGGTACCCGATCGCCATCCGCGCGCCGCTCCCCGCTGACTTCCGCGAGTTCCTGAGGCACGAGCGCCCTACTTCAGGTCGATGATCCCGCGCTGCCGCAGGCGCCGGAGGGTCCGCAGCGCATCGATCTCCGACAGCGGCGCGATGCTGATCACGTCGCGGATGGTCCACTCCCCGTTGATGCGGCTGATGACGAACCCCTCCTCCGGGGTGAGCGGCTCCGAGGTGAGCTGATCGAGCGGCTTGAGCAGCAGCGGGATCCTCTCCGGCGGCATCTGGTAGCGATACGTCTTGTCTATGTAGGCTTCCTGCACCTCCTTCAGCAGGGCGCGGAGAGCCGGCGCATGCTCGCGCTCCTCGACCGCCGCGCGCTCCACCAGATCGAGCGCCTCCTCGAGCTTCCCCTCATGAAACAGCCGCCGTCCCTCGGTCAGCGCGTCCTGGAGCTGCGGTGGTGCCGGCGCGAGGAGCGCGGCCTCCTGGGAAGTGACCCGGCGCGTGATCCGCACGTGCCCCAGCTGGAACAGGAGGTGGATTACCTCGCAGGCGAGGAAGTCCGCCATGTGCACCGCGAGCGCGACCTCGGCAATCGAGCGCACCCCGTCGATGCAGTCCCAGATGGCGCGGCGGCGCTGGTTGCTGACGAACTCGGGCCCGGGAGCCGTCTCGGTACGCCCGACCACCGTCAGGGTCGTGCCGAACACCTCCTTGATCCGGTGCAGCTCGTCGTAGCGGCTCAGCCCCTTGAGGAGGATGTCGTCGATCTGCACGTTGATCGGCACGAGGTTCGGCGCGGGCTGCTCGCCGTCGCGGAACTCGAAGTGGGCGTTGTCCCATAGGAAGATGCTGAACACGGTCTCCTCGGCCTTCAGGACGAGGTAGCGCTTCAGGTCCGCCTCGGAGATGGTGCCGACCATGATGAGGATCTTGCCGAGCAGCACTCCGGTCTGCTTCTGCACATCCATGCCGCGCTGCAGATCGGCCTCGGAGATGAGCCCGTGGCTGAGGAGGAACTGCCCCAGGTACTCGGTGGGGTCCTCGGACGACGACGAGACGATATCGCCGCCGGTGAAGTAGAGCCGTTTCGCGTGGCGATCGCCGCGCAGGACGAGCGTGCCGCTCTTGCGTGCCGTATGGAGCCATTGCAGGAGGTCCGGCAGGCTCATCGTGTTCAGGGTGCCGGTGAGGCTCATCGCGGGGGGAACGGACCTCCAGGCACGGCGCGGGCGGCCAGGGCAGGCTTTGACCGTGGTGAATTTAGGCCACTCGGCGAGCGCGGTCAACTGGAGCGCGACGGACACAGGCTCATCGGGGAGACCCGGCCCAACCCGCCGCAGGGCAAGCGATTTGACCGCCCACCGGGCGTCGGGCAGAATGCACCCCCGTTCAGGAGCCGCGCGCCCGGCTCCACCCGAGGTGCCGGCCTCCATGACCGAGAAGAAGCCTGCGTCGGATCCCGCGATCGAAGCCCTGCTGCATGAGAACCGCCAGTTTCCGCCCTCCGCCGCCTTCCGCGCGGCCGCGCTCGTGCAGGATCCCGCCATCTACGCCCAGGCGGACGCCGACTTCGCCGCGTTCTGGGCCGGTTTCGCCGCCCAGCTGACCTGGTCCCGTCCCTGGGACCGGGTGGTCGAGGGGGAGGCTCCGCGCTGGTCCTGGTTCAGCGGGGGCCGTCTCAACGCCTCGGTCAACTGTCTCGATCGGCACCTGAGCAGCCATCGCCGCAACAAGGCGGCGATCCTCTGGGAAGGGGAGCCTGGCGACCGCCGGGTGCTCACCTACCAGGATCTCCACCGGGAGGTGAATCGCTGCGCGTCGGCGCTGCGCACGCTGGGGGTCGGGCGCGGAGACCGCGTGGCGATCTACCTGCCGATGATCCCTGAGCTGCCGATCGCCATGCTGGCCTGCGCGCGCCTCGGCGCGGTCCACTCGGTCGTCTTCGGCGGCTTCTCGGCCGAGGCGCTCGCCGACCGGATCCAGGATGCCGGAGCAAAGCTGCTGATCACCGCGGACGGAGGGTTCAGGCGCGGTGGCGCCGTGCTCCTGAAGCAGGCGGCCGACGAGGCGCTGCACCGCTGCCCGGAGGTGCGCCACGTGGTGGTGGTGAAGCGCGCCGACTTTCCGATGCACTTCCAGGAGGGGCGGGACCACTGGTGGCATCGCCTGCTCGCGGATGCCGACCGACTCTGCCCCCCCGCGGAGATGGAATCGGAGGAGATGCTGTTCATCCTCTACACCTCGGGAACGACCGGCAAGCCGAAGGGGATCGTCCACACCACGGGAGGGTATCTGACCGGAGTCACCGCCACCACGAAGTGGGTCTTCGACCTCAAGGATGAGGACGTCTACTGGTGCACCGCCGATATCGGGTGGGTGACCGGGCACTCCTATGTGGTCTACGGGCCGCTGGCGCTCGGGGCGACCCAGGTGATGTACGAGGGGGCGCCCGACTGGCCGGACCGGGGGCGGTTCTGGGAGATCGTCGAGCGCTACGGCGTGAACATCTTCTACACCGCCCCGACGGCGATCCGGGCCTTCATGAAGTGGGGCGAGAGCTGGCCGGAGGCCCGCGACCTCTCCTCGCTGCGTCTGCTGGGGAGCGTGGGTGAACCGATCAACCCGGAAGCCTGGATGTGGTACCAGCGGGTCATCGGCGGGGAGCGGTGCCCCATCGTGGATACCTGGTGGCAGACGGAGACCGGGCACATCCTGCTGACGCCGCTGCCGGGGCTCACCGCGACGAAGCCGGGGTCGGTGGCTCGCCCCTTCCCGGGCATCGAAGCCGTCATCCTCGATCCACAGGGGAAGCAGGTTGAGGTCGGCGGCGGCTACCTGGCGTTGCGGCGTCCGTGGCCAGGCATGCTGCGCGGGATCTACGGCGACGAGGAGCGCTACCGGCAGACCTACTGGAGCCGGTGGGACGGGATCTACTTCCCCGGCGACGGCGCGCGCGTCGATCCGGACGGCTACTTCTGGGTGCTCGGCCGCGTCGACGACGTGATGAACGTGGCCGGCCATCGGCTCGGCACCGCCGAGGTCGAATCCGCGTTGGTCGGACATCCCGCCGTCGCCGAGGCGGCGGTGGTCGGCGTCCCGCACGAGGTGAAGGGGCAGGCGATCGCGGCGTTCGTGACCCTGCGCGACGGCCGTCCCCCCTCCGCGGAGCTCGCCGACGACATCAAGCAGGAGGTGGTGCGCGCGATCGGGGCGCTGGCGCGCCCGGATCAGATCCTCTTCACCGCCGATCTTCCGAAGACCCGCTCCGGCAAGATCATGCGCCGCCTGCTCCGCGACATCGCCGAGGGGAAGGCGCTCGGCGACACGACGACCCTGGCCGACCCTTCGGTGGTTGCGGACCTGAAGCGCCGCTACGAGGACGAGGCGTAGCCTCCGCCCGCGCGGCCGCCGACCCGGAACGTCAGAAGTACGCGGGGATGCCGGTGACCTGCTCGCCCAGGATCAGCGTGTGGATGTCGTGGGTCCCCTCGTAGGTGTAGACCGACTCGATGTTCACCAGGTGCCGGAACACCTGATACTCGTCCATGATGCCGTTGGCGCCGAGGATCTCGCGCCCGAGCTTTGCGCACTCGCGCGCGACCCAGCAGCCGTTCCGCTTGGCCATCGACACGTGGAAGAACTTCGCCTTCCCCTGCTCCTTGAGACGGCCGACGCGCAGGTTGATGAGCTGTCCCTTGGTGATCTCGTTCAGCATCCACACGAGCTTCTGCTGCTGGATCTGGAAGGCGGCGATCGGCTTGCCGAACTGCACCCGCTCCTTGGCGTAGCGGACCGCCTCGTCGAACACCGCCATCGCCGACCCGATCGTCCCGAACGCGATGCCGAAGCGGGCCTGGGTGAGGCACTCGAGCGCCGACTTGAGGCCGTCCGTCTTCGGGAGGAGATTCTCCGCCGGGATCGCGCAGTCCTGGAACACCAGCTCGGAGGTCACCGAGGCGCGCAGGGAGAACTTCCCCTCGTGGTTGTGGCTGGTGAACCCCTTGGTCCCGCGCTCCACCAGGAAGCCGCGAATCCCGTCCGTGGTCTTCGCCCAGACGATGGCGACGTCGGCGATCGTCCCGTTCGTGATCCAGGCCTTGCTGCCGTTCAGGATCCACTGCTCGCCGCGCCGCTCGGCGCGGGTCTCCATCCCGCTGGGATCGGAGCCGTGGTCGGACTCGGTGAGGCCGAAGCAGCCGATGACGTCGCCGCGGGCCATCGCCGGCAGGTAGCGGTCCTTCTGCGCCTCGGAGCCGAAAGCCAGGATGGGGAACATGCACAGCGCCCCCTGCACCGAGACGAAGGAACGCAGGCCGGAGTCGCCGCGCTCCAGCTCCTGCATCACGAGCCCATAGGCGACGGCGCCAAGCCCCGCGCAGCCGTACCCCTGGATATTGCCGCCGAGCAGCCCCAGCTCCGCCATCGGCTTGACGAGCTGTGCGGGGAAGCTCCCGTCCCGGTGGTGACGGGCGATGATCGGCACGACCTGGTCGCTGACGAATTCGCGCACGGTGTCCCGGATGAGCCGTTCCTCGTCGCTCAGCTCCAGGTCGAGGTGCAGGAAATCCACTCCGGTGAAATCGGCCATCAGAGTCTCTCCAGCAGGATCGCCATCCCCATCCCGCCGCTGATGCACAGGGTGGCGAGGCCCAGGCGGGCGGGGCGGCGCTGCATCTCATGCATGAGGGTGGTGACGATCCGCGTTCCGGTGCAGCCGATGGGATGCCCGAGCGCGATCGCCCCGCCATTGACGTTCACCTTCGCGAGGTCCAGATCCAGTTCCTGGGCACACGCCAGCACCTGCGCCGCGAATGCCTCGTTCATCTCGATGAGGTCGATCTCCTCCAGGCGGACGCCGGTCGACGCCAGCAGGGCGCGCACCGCGGGGACTGGCCCGATCCCCATCACCTCCGGGTCCACGCCTGCGGTGGCGAAGCCGACGATCCGGGCGGCGGGGCCGGCCTCGACCTGGCGCGCCGCCGCGACCGGCAACACCAGGCAGGCGGCCGCGCCGTCGGTGATGCCGGAGGAGTTCCCGGCGTGGACCGACCCGCCGGAGCGGAAGACCGGCGGCAATCGCCGCAGCGACTCGGCGGTGACCCCGTCGCGGGGGTGCTCGTCCTCCTCGCAACGGCGTGCCTGCTTCCCTTCGGCGATGTCGACCGGCGCTATTTCCGCACGGAACCGCCCCTCGCGCCGTGCCGCCTCGCAGCGCCGCTGCGACTCGGCCGCGTACCGATCCTGTTCCTCACGCCCGATCCCGTGGCGCTCCGCCAGGACCTCCGCGGTCTCCCCCATGAGGAGGCCGCACAGCGGGCAGGCGAAGCCATCGCGGTACATCCCGTCCTGCACCTCCACGTGCCCCATCCGATGGCCGAACCGGGCGCGATCGAGGAGGTACGGCACGCGGCTCATCGACTCGGTGCCGCCCGCCAGCACCGCGCCAGCCTCGCCGAGCGCCACCGCGTGGTGCGCCGAGACGATGGCCCGGATCCCCGAGCCGCAGGCCTGGTTCACGGTCCAGGCCGGGATGCGATCGGGGAGGCCGGCCCGGCGGCCGATCTGGCGGGCCGGGTTCGGCCCGCTGCCGGCCTGGCGCGCCTGTCCGAAGACCACCTGGTCGAGCTGTTCGACCGGGAAGCGGGTGCGCTCGAGGACGGCGCGAGCCGCCGTCGCGCCGAGCTCGACCGCCGTCAACCCCGCGAGCGCTCCCCCGAACTTCCCGATCGGCGTGCGCAGCGGGGAGACGATGGCGACCTCCGCGCCGGATCTCATGGGACGCTCCCGGTGGCCGGCGCCAGCTCCACGGGATCTCCACGCTTGAGTCCGAGCGCCTTGGCGGCGGAGCGGCGGCTCATAGCGATCTCGATCATGCCGAACGAGTTCACCAGGTAGGCGGCCTCCTCGGCGGCAATCTCGTGGTACGCCTGCACGAGGCGGCCGATCCGCTGCGTGGCGGCGGTGAGGACGAGGCCGGCGGGGTGCTTCGCCGCGAGCGTGTCGAGCGTCGCGCGCGACAGACCCGTCACGACGTTGCCGAAGCGATCGACCGACCAGACGATTCCGCGCGCCTTCCCGTCCTCGGTCAGGCGCGTCCGCGGCAGCTCCAGGCGGTGCCAGTCGTCGATCGGCTCCCCCAGCTGCGCCGGGTCGATGCCGCGGCAGAGCCAGGCCGCCACCGGGGCAAACAGGTCGCGGCCGTGGAAGGTCGCGGAGAGCGGCGTGCGGAAATAGTGGTCCGCGCTCACGTGGTACACGGCGCGAACCTCCTCGACCTCCGGCACGAGGCTCAGGATGCCGTTGTCCGGGGCGAGGAAGCGGTAGTTCTCGGTGACCATCACCAGCGGCCGGCGCGCGGAGCCCACCCCCGGGTCGACGACCGCAATGTGCACCGTTCCAGTCGGGAAATATGGGAACGCGCAGCGCAGCTTGAAGGCGCCGTCCACGATATCGTGCGGCGGGATGTCGTGGCCGATGTCGACGATACGGATCGCGGGGTGCAGGCCGAGGATGACCCCCTTCATGCAGGCGACGAAGGGGTCGGCCGTGCCGAAATCACTGGTCAGCGTCACCACCGGCGTGCGTTCGGGCATGGAGCCTCCGGCAGCTTCGCGTGGCGCCGCAAGTCGCCGCGCGCAGCCGGCGACAGGCCACCACGCCTAGGAGCTGAGCCGCGTGTTGAAGACCAGGAGTTTCTGCGAGGTGTCGAACATCACGATCATCCGCTGCGCCGAGCGGATCTCGGTCACCTCGCCGAAGCCGAGCGTCGGGTGCGAGATGACATCCCCGCGCTGGAACATGCCGCTCATCTGATAGGCGCGGGCCGCGGCCTTCTGATCGTCGGTCAATGCCACGCCGAGCTTGCGCCGGGCGGTGGAGGGTTTGGGCGAGGACGAGCTGCGCCGCGTCTGCGGCGGACTGGGTCGATAGTTGTGCTCGCCGTCGCACGGCCGGCAACGAACCCGGGCCGGCTTCTCGTTCGGAGCGAGCGATACGATGTGATGGACCTTCATTTCCTTACACTTCGTGCACCACGCCTCGACCTCGGCGCCCAGTTTGTAGGCTTCAGCCACGTTCCCCTCCTCACCGGCGGTTGCCTCCCGCCGGGGCGACCCGGATGCTCGCGAAACATCACGAAGGTCGTATCTTAGCGGAGCGGGGCCGCCGCTTCCAGCCGCGCCGATCCGCGGTTGACCGGAGGGGGCGCCGCTGGTACCTTCCGGGTCCCGCCGGCTCCCTCCGGGCGCCTCCTGGAGCGAAGGGAATGGCCGCCTGATGCTTTCCGTCCGCCGTCCACGCTGTGCCTCCGCGGCAGTCCTCGCGGGCGCCGCCGTGCTCGCCGTCGCCTCCCCCCCCGCGGTGACCCCCTTGCCGACCGCCGGAGCGGGCCTGACGGTGCGGCTTTCGGAGGTGGACGCACCTCCGATCGCTCTCGGATCGGGGGAGATCCTGGCGGCGGTAGAGCGCCCCGTTCTGCGGGTGATCGTCCCCTGGGAGTCGGTCCAGCCTACCCCGGGACCGCTGCGACTCGAGGGGGTCGATGCGCTCGTCACCCGGGCCGTCGCCGCCGGGTTCAGACCCCTGCTCTGCCTCACCGGTGGGAACGCCGCCTTCGAGCCCGCCGCCGGACCGCCGGGGCTCACCGACCGCGCCTACCTCGACGCCTGGATCGGGTTCGTGCGCGGGACCGCCGAGCAGCTCCGCGGGCGTGCGGACCTCTTCCAGGTCTGGGACCGTCCGCTGACCGAGTCCGGGTGGGGTGCCGCGCCCGACCCGAAGGGGTACGCCTACCTGCTCAAGAGCAGTGCCGCGACGATCCGCGGCGTGATCCCCGACGCCGTGGTGGCGACGGGGGAGGCCGACGCCTCGTTCCTGGCGGAGCTCTTCGCGCAGGGAGCCGCCCCGTACGTCGACGCGGTCGCGATCGGCGGGGACCCCGCCGGGCTCGACGACGAGGCGCTCACCCGGCTGCGCGAGGTGATCTGGGCGAACGACGCGGCCAGCCCGCTCTGGTTCACCTCGGTGCCGCTCCCGGCGGTGGAGACGGTCGCCGGACTGCTGCGCGGCTTCGCGAGCGCGGCGGGGAGGGGCGCGGGTCTGACCCTGTTCGCCCCCCCGGCAGCGGAGGCGGACGGCGCCACGGTGCGGGCGCTGCGCCTGCTCATCGACCAGATCCCGGGCGGCGCCACGCTGACGCCCGAATCGTCCGGCCGCCCCGGGGTGCGCTTCACCACCCAGGAGGGAGAGCCGCTCGCCGTCCCGTACTGCCGCTTCTTCGACGACCGCACTTCGCGGGTCGTCGTGCTCTACGGCACGGCGGAGGAGGAGGCCCCCGGCGCCGCGGTCGCGACGCTCGACACCTCGGATGTCTCCACGCCCCGCCTCGTCGATCCGGCAAGCGCCACCGAGGTCGACCCGGGGCCCTTCGCCGCCGATCCGCGCAGCGACACGGCCCGCATCGCGGTGCCGCTCGGCCCGCGGCCGCGGATGCTCACCTTCCTGCGCTTCCAGTCCGAGGCGCCCCGGTTGCCGACCGAGGCGCTGCAGGTCGCCGACGTCGCGTCGCTGAGCGTGGAGGAGATCCTGGCCGCCCACCAGACCTTCGAGGCGGCGCAGGCGGCCGCGCTGCGCCACTACACCGCCGACGCCGAGGTATCGCTCCACTTCCAGATCGAGACCAGCGGCTCGGTGGACGTGACGTATCGCGAGGGGTTCTTCTTCGAGGCCGGGCGCGGTGCCGAGTGGGAGCAGCGTGAGCTGTTCATCAACGGCGTGCGCTGGCGAGGTGAGAAGATCCCCGAGATCCCGCTGCTGCAGCCCGACAAGGTCGTGTTGCTGCCGCTCGAGATCCACCTCGACCGGCGCTATCGCTTCCGGCTGGAGGGGGAGGAAGCGGTCGACGGGCGGCTCGCCTGGAAGATTGCCTTCGAGCCGGCCGGCGCCGACGCGAAGTTGTTCCGGGGGACGGCCTGGATCGACCAGCGCACCTTCGCGCGTCTGCGGATAGCGGTGCGGCAGGAAGGGCTGGCGCCCCCGTTCGTGGCGAATGAAGAGGTCGACGTGTACCGGCCGATCGTGGGTCCCGACGGCGGCGAGCACTGGCTCCTGGCGCGTATCACCGGCACCCAGATCTACACCACCACCGGGCGCAGCCTGGTCGTGAACCGCACCGTCGCCTTCGATCAGTTCCTGATCAACGGGGACGACTTCGCCTCGGCACGGGAGACGGCCTACACTTCGGTCCACCCGATCCTGCGCGACACCGACGACGGGTTCCGCTACCTGCGCCGCACCGCGGAGGGGGAGCGCGTCGTGGAGGAGTCGATCTCGCCGGATCAGCTCTTCTGGCTGGGGGGCGTCTTCTACGATCCGTCCCTCGAGACGCCGGTGCCGTACGCCGGGGTGAACTACTTCTCGTTCGACTGGCGTGGCACCGGGACGCAGATGAACCTGTTCTTCGCGGGGGCGGTGGTGTCCTTCAACGCCTCCCGTCCGGGGCTGGGGGGAACCCCGCTCGAGGCAGGGGTCGATCTGTTCGCGACCGCCTTCGATGCGACCGATCGGGTCTTCGTGGACGGCGAGGAGGTCGCAGGCCTAAGCATCGACCGCAAGACCCCTTCGGTTCGGGCCTTCCTGACCGCGCCCCTGGGGGGGTTCTGGCGTCTGCGTGGCGGCTACGAGCTCGGTTGGCAGCTGTTCAGCCACGACGAGGAAACGGCCCCGGACGTGGTGGTGCCCGTGGACACGTTCGTTCACACCCTCACCGGGGAGATCTCGTTCAACCGCCGAGGCTGGGGGCTCGGCTCGTTCGGGTCGATCTCCAGGCGAGCCGACTGGGAGCCGTGGGGGACCCCCGCGGAGGTCGCCGCGTTCGACTCCGAGAAGCGCGACTTCCGCGCCTGGGGCGCCAACGTCGCGAAGGAGTTCTACCTCCCGTACTTCCAGAAGCTCCGGCTGCAGGGGGAGTGGATGGCCGGGCGGGACCTCGATCGCTTCTCGGCCTTCCAATTCAACTTCTTCGGCACCAGGTTGCGAGGATTCTCCGGATCGGGGCTGCGGTTCGATCGCGGGGCGATCGCGCGCGCGGTGTATGCCTTCGACCTCGGCGGCATCGTGCGCTTCGATCTGGCGGTGGATCACGCCCGGGTGCGCGATCCGTTCGCCGGCGCGGACTATCAGTCGCACACCGGCGTCGGACTCGCCGGGACCTTCCCTGGCCCGTGGGGAACACTGCTGAATCTCGACTGGGGACTCTCACTGCGCTCGGATGTCCCTGCCCTCGAGGGGGAACAGGAGATCCAGTTCTTCTTCCTCAAGCTCTTCTGAGGGATAATCGGAGCCGTCGGCGCGCGCCGTTCGCCGGCAGAGGAGGCCGCGATGCACCATCCCGGACGACGTCCGCTGCTGGCCGGGGCGAGCGCGGCGCTCCTCGTCGCAACCCTCGGCGCCTGCAGCCGTCCAGCGGCCCCGGTCTCGGCGGGCCGCTCGCTCGTCTGGCGTCTCCACAAGGACCCGAAGAGCCTCGACCCCGCGAGGGCGACCACGGCGCGCGAGCGGACGATCCTGCGCCAGACGCATGAGGGGCTCCTCCGTCCCGACCCGCTCAACGGCCAACCGACGCCAGCGCTCGCGGAGGAGTGGAGCGTCGATCGGGACCAGCGCCGCTATCTATTCCGGCTGCGCCGCGGGGTTCACTTTCATGACGGGAGGACTCTGGCTGCCGCCGATGTCGTCTACTCCCTGTCCCGTCACTTCGCACCCGAGGTCGGCTCGACCCTCTATTCGTATCTGCGGGTGATCGCCGGCGGCAGGGAGCGCAAGGAGGGAAACGCGCCATTCGTCTCGGGTCTGCGCGCGGCGGACGAGAGGACGGTCGAGATCGTGCTGAACGAGCCGTCCGCGGTCTTCCTGCACGTCCTCGGGATGCCGGAGGCCGGGATTATTCCGTCAGGGGCGACGATACCGGAGCACGGGGCGCCCCCGGGGACCGGCCCCTTCCAGCTACGGGCGTGGGATCCCGGAGTGCAGCTTCAGCTTGCGGCATTCGCCGGCTACCGCGACGGGGCGCCGCGGCTGGCTGGGGTGACCTTCCGCATCGTGGCCGACCAGGAGACCGCCTGGCAGCTCTACCGCCGTGGCGAGATCGACATCCTCGACAACGCACCGCGCGGCAAGCGCCGCGAGCTCGAGGCGACAGCCGACGGCCAGCTCCACACGTTTCCCGCCCTGGGGCTGGTGGCGCTCGGGGTCAACCTGGATCGGCCGCCGCTGGGGACGAGCGTGTTGCTGCGGCAGGCCTTGTCGGCCGCGATCGACCGCGACTACCTCTGCCGCGTCACGAATGAAGGAAAGGACCGGCCGGCGAGCCAGATCCTGCCGCCGGAGCTTCCGGGGCACGACCCGTCGCTAGCGGTCCGTTTCGATCCCGTGACGGCGGGCCGCTTGCTCGCCCAGGCGGGTCATCCCGGCGGGAGCGGCCTCCCGCCGCTGCGCGTCGCCTACCCCGGCTCCGACGTCGTCACGGAGAACGTGCTCGTCCGGATTCAGGCGGACCTGCGCGCCCTCGGTGTCTCCCTGGAACTCGTGTCGATGGAGATGGCCGTCTTCACCGACATGATCGAGAAGGGTGGGGCGGCCATCGCGGACATCGATCTGTACCGGGTGGCGTGGGAGGCGGACTACCCCGACGCGGATGCGTTCTTGACGCCGCTCGTCGACTCCGCCGGCATCGGCCCCGGGGGAATGAATGTCTCCTTCCGCGATCCCGAGGTCGATCGCCTGCTGGCGACGGCCCGCCAGGGCGCAGACCCGGTGCTGCGCACCGGCCTGTATGAGGAGGTTTCCCGGCGTGCGGCCGCCCTGCTCCCCGTCCTCCCGATCTACTGGCGAGGCGACGATCTCGTCGCCTCGAACCAGGTCGAGGGACTGCTGCTCGGGCCGCTGGGCGAGACCGCGGTGCCGCTCGCGCGCGTCGGGTTGCGCCTCCCCCCCGGCTGAGCGGCGGGCGAAGCGATGCACCGCAGCCGCGGTTGCCGTCGGGCGGGCGCCCTGGCGCGCGCATTCGAGGAGGCCGCGTGATCGGCAGGATGCTCTCCCGTTATCGCATCGTCGAGCGCCTCGGTGAGGGAGGGATGGGGGTCGTGTACCGCGCCGAGGACACCGGCCACGGTCGCGCGGTGGCGCTGAAGATCCTCCACCCGGGCGCCGTCGGCGGCGAGGCGGGACGCGAGCGGCTGGCCCGCGAGGCCCGCGCCTGCGTGGCGCTGCAGCACCCGAACATCACCGAGGTGTTCGAGGTCGGCGAGGCGGACGGCGTCGCCTTCGTCGCCATGGAGCTGGTCGCGGGAGAGACGCTGCGGTCGGCGATTGCGCGCGGCCCGATCCCGTGGCAGGAGACGGTCCGGATCGGCTGCCAGGTGGCCTCGGCGCTGGCGCGCGCCCATCGTCAGGGGCTGATTCACCGCGACATCAAATCCGACAACATCATGGTCGGCCCCGACGGCCGCGTGAAGGTCCTCGACTTCGGCCTCAGCCGCACCCTGGTCCCGGATTCCGCCGACTCGGCGGGGGAGCGCGTGACCCGCATCGACAGGATCACCCGGATCGGGTCGCTGCTCGGAACCTTCGAGTACATGTCCCCCGAGCAGGCTCAGGGGCGCGACACCGGGCCTGCCAGTGACACGTTCTCGCTGGGGGTGGTGATCTACGAGATGCTCACCGCGGAGCTTCCCTTCCATGGCGATAACCTCCCGGCGCTCATCCACGCCGTCGTCTTCGACGAGCCGCAGCCGGTGCGGAGCCTGCGCCCGGAGGTGCCGACGGCGCTCGAGCGACTGGTGCAGCGCTCGCTTCAGAAGCGCGTCGATCGGCGTTTCGCCGACGGGGGGGCGCTGGAGTCCGAGCTGCGCCAGCTGCAGCACGGGGGGGCCGTGGTCGAGCCGCAGGCGCCGCCGGCCAGCCTCGGCACGACGCCGGCGGCCGGCCGCCTGATCGGACGCGATGCGGAGCTGGGGCTGCTTCGTGAGGTCGCTCGCGCCGCCGCGTCAGGGCCCGGGCGCGCGGCCTGGATCGCCGGCGAGGCGGGGGCCGGCAAATCCCGCCTGCTCCAGGAGCTCGCCACGCACAGCGCTCGGAGCGGCGCGCTGGTGCTGCGCGGCGAATGCCCGGTGCGCGAGGGGGTGCGCCCCTACCACCCGTTCGCCGAGGCACTGACGGAATACGTGCACACCCACGGCGTCGCCCGCTTCGGCCAGCTGGCGGAGCATCTCGATCGCCTGGAGCCGGGGCTGTCGCGCATCGCCGGAAACCTTGCCAGCCTGTTGCAGATGGAGGCGCCCGGAGGCGACGCGCCGCTGAGCCGGGACCAGGTCGTCGCTGCCGTGTCGGAGCTGCTCACCGCGCTGTCGCGACAGCAGGCGGTCCTCCTGCTCCTCGACGATCTGCACTGGGCCGACCGCGAGACGCTCGACCTGACGCAGAGCCTGCTGCGCTCCCTGCCGCGCCTGCGACTCCTGCTCGTCGGCAGCTTCCGGCCCGAGGACCTGGCGGCCGGCGACGGCGCCGCGCATCCCCTCGTGCGCCTCCTCGAGCGCGCCGATCGCGAGACCTCAGGTATACGGCTGTCGCTGCGGCGGCTCGACCGGGAGGAGACGGCGGAGTTGCTGGAGGACCTGCTCGGCGGCGCCCGCGCCGGGAGCAGCCTGCTCGAGGGGGTCTACGGGCGCACCGAGGGGAACCCGCTGTTCGTGATCGAGCTCCTGCAGATGCTGCGTGCCGAGGGAGCACTGGAGCGGCGGCGCGGAGGTGCGGTGCAGGCGGCGCTCGGTGCCGTCGGCGCGCTCCCGGTCCGCGTCCGCGACCTGATCGATCGGCGCCTCGCGCTCCTGGCGGAGGGGGATAGACGGCTGCTCGAGGCCGCCGCGATCGAGGGGGCCGCGTTTCATTCCTCCACGCTCGAGGCCTGCCTGGGGTGGGATCGGCTCGACGTGCTTACCCGCCTCCAGGGGCTGGAGCGCGAGCGGCAGCTCGTTCACGCCGAGGAGGAGCGCTACCGCTTCGACCACGCGCTGATCCGCGAGGCACTCACGGAGGGGATGATCCCGGAGCTGCGCCGCGAGATGCACCGCCGGGTCGGCGCGCACCTGATCGAGCGCTGGAGCGACCGCCCGGAGCACGCCGCCGCGATCGCCTATCAGCTTCGCGAGGCGCGCGACGACCAGGCGGCGATCCCGTACCTGTTGACGGCGGCCTCCGCGGCTCGCCACGTTTTCTCCAACGAGGCCGCGATCGACTACCTGGCGCAGGCGGAGGGGATCCTGTCGCGGCGGCTCGGATCGGGCGAGGCCGGTGACGACACGGTCGGCTTGCTGATGCGGGTGCATCTGAAGCGCGGCGAGATCCGGCAGCTGGTCGGGCGTGACGAGGAGGCGATGGAGGACTTTCGCGCCTTGGAGAAGCTGGCACGCGGCGCCCACGACGTCATCCGGGTCGCGATGTCCCACAACCGGATCGGCGAGCTGCTCCGCCTGCGCGGCGACTACGACGGAGCGCTGGACGCCGCGGCGCAGGCGCGGCTGGCGGCGGGGCCGATCGCCGACGAACGGGCGCTCGCCGATGCCGCCACGCTTGCGGGCCAGGTGCACTTTCACCGCGGCGAGTTCGACGCGGCGCTCGCCGCCCACGGCGAGGCGTTGGAGGCGCGGCGGCGCGGGGGTGACCTGGCACGTGCGGCCCACGATCTCAACAAGATCGGCAACATACGCTACTACCGTGGTGACTACGACGGAGCCCGCGCCGCCTACGAGGAGGCGCTCGGCATGGAACGGGAGAACGGCGATCGCCGCGGCATGGCCGAGAGCCTGATGAACCTGGGCTCCACCTGGCTCCAGCTTGGGGACGCAGCCGCGTCGCTCGACCATCACCGTGCGGCGCTGGCGCTCAAGCGAGACATCGGCGATCGCCGCTCGCTGGCGATGAGCCTCAACAATCTCGGGCTCGCTCTCGAGAGCCTCGGACGCCTCGACGATGCTCGATCGCACCACGAGGAGTCGCTGGCGATCAAGCGGGAGATCGGCGACCCGCGCGGCGTCTCCATCTCGCTCTCCAACCTCGCCGAGATCTACCAGAAGACCGGGTTCTTCGAGGCCGGGCTCAAGGCGGCCGAGGAGTCGCTGGCGCTCAAGGAGAAGATCCAGGATCAGATGAGCGTTCCGTATGCGCTGAATACGATCGGTGCACTGCTGCTCTCGCTCGGACGTCCCGAGGACGCCGAGCAGCGGCATGAGGAGGCGCTTCGTCGCACTCGTGAGATCGGGGACCGCACCGAGGAGGCCCACACGCTCTGCCGGATGGGGGAGTTGCGTCTGGCGCGCGGCGAGCCGGCCGCCGCCCGCGGCCCGCTCGCGGCGGCGCTCGCCCTGGCGCGGCAGGTAGGGGTGCGGCAAGGGGAGATCGACTCCCTGTTCGCGTTGGGACAGGCGGAGCTCTCGAGCGGGCGGCTGGAGGCCGCCGCGACTCATGCCGGCAGCCTCGAGCAGCTCGCCGCGGGAGGCGCCCCGGAGATCGGCGCCAAGGCGGACCGGTTGTGGGGACAGCTGCTGGCGGCGCGCGGCGATGCGGAGGGTGCGGCGGCACGGTTCCGGCGGGCACTCGAGCGGGCGGCCGAAGGCGGTCTACGGGATCTGCAATGGCGCTTGCACGTCGATCTGGCCGCCGTACTGGGGGATACCCAGGAGGGGGAGGACATTCGCCGCAGGGGTGCCATACTGCTCGACGACCTCGCGGCGCGGATCGCCGACTCGGGCAGGCGGCAGGAGTTCCGGCGGGCGGCCGAACAAAGAGGTTGACCCGGAGAGAGGTTCGGCGTATGCTGTAACCGCATCTCGGGTTCAGCTACACGACCGTCGCCGCTGCGACCCCGACCGGGTCCCGGCCCCTGAGCCGCAGTTCCCGTTCCGGTTCTTCCCGGAGGGGCGCGGCAGTCGAGGTCCCGATGTCGGCACGCCGCCTCCCACAAAGTCTGGTTGCGGTCTTCCTCAGTTTGCTTGCGGTGACGGCCGCGACGGGCGGCATGGCCGAGCTGGGCCGGAAGGGGACCCTGACGGAGGCGACGGGCACCGATCCGGCGGTCGGTGGAGGGATCGTCGAGTTGACCGCGAATGGCCACGTCTTCACGCGCCCGACCGCGGCCTCGGACACGGTGAGCGCGCTGCTGGAGCTCCTCGAAGGGGATGTCAACGCCTCTGGAACCGGGCTCGCCGCGACGCACGCCCCGGGCGACTCCGTGATCACTGTGACGGGCGCCGGCGGCGCGGAGCTGACCCAGGTCGGGATCCGGACCACCGATCCCGGGTTCGGCTACGTGAAGGCGATGCGCGTCTCGGCCGATAGGCACGGCTCGCTGCGCGCGGTCACCGAGGCGGCCAAGGGCACGGACGCGGGCGGCGTCATCGCCAGCCGGATCCGGATCGTTGTGAGCGATACGTCCAGCCACGAGGTGGAGGTGACCTTGTCCCCGGGGGAGACGCCGGCCAGCATCAACAGCAGGGTCGTGACGGCGCTGTGCGCCGCCGGGGTCCCCGCGGCGCTGTCTGGGGGCGAGATCGTTTTCACCAGCGGACCTCCCACGGCGATCAGCCGTAGCGTCCTCTGGGAGGACAACGACCGGCGCGACGCCACCCCGCCCGGTATCGTTTCGATCGGGACGACCTCGGGTCCACCCGCTGTGGAGGGGATCCCGACGCTCTCGGACCTGGGTCTGATCGCGCTGGTGACGCTGCTGGCTGCCGCCGCCGTCTGGCGGCTCCGGGCGACGGCCTGATTCAGAGCCGCGCGCGGCGGGTCCAGAGGATTCCGGGGATCGCCTCGATCTGGCGGACGACCGGGTCCGGGATCGCGCTGTCGGTGTTGAGCGCCCCGAGCGCCCGGCCGCCGCTGCGGTCGCGGCCGAGCGACATGCCGGCGATGTTGATCCCGGCGCTGCCGAGGACCATCCCCACTTGTCCGATGATCCCGGGGCGGTCGTCGTTGCGGTAGAGAAAGACCTCTCCCTCAGGTTCCAGCTCGATCGGGTAGTCATCCAGCCGCACCAGCCGCGGCCGGTTCCGCCCGAACAGCGTGCCGGCGATTGTCCCGTCTGCCGAGGCGGTCCGGAACGAGGCGGTCAGCAGGCTGGTGAAGTCGGCGTGCTCGCCGCTATGCACCTCGGTCACCGCGATCCCGATGCGGCGGGCGAGCGCCGTGGCGTTCACCTGGTTCACCGGCTCACTGAGGACGCTCGCCAGGTACCCCTGGAGGATCGCGGCGGTAAGCAAGCCGGTCGGCAGCGTCAGGAGCTCGCCGGCGAACTCCACCCGGATCTCGCGCAGCGGCGCCTCCTGCAACTGCGCCCCCAGCCGGCCGAGCTTCTCGGCCAGCATGCGGTACGGATCGAGGCGCACCCTGAGCGCCGGCTCCACCAGCTCGGCGTTGAGCGCATGCCGCGCGATGCCGTGGCGGAGGAAGTCGCTGATCTGCTCCGCGATCCTCGCCGCCACCTTCTCCTGAGCCTCCTGGGTGGACGCGCCGAGGTGCGGGGTGGCGATCACCCCCGGCAACCCAAGGAGCGGCGACCCCGTCGGCGGCTCCTTTTCGAAGACGTCGAAGGCGGCCCCGGCGACCCGCCCCGATCGCACGGCCTCCGCCACGGCCGCTTCATCGAGGATGCCGCCGCGGGCGCAGTTGATGAGGCGGATCCCGGGCTTCGCCTGCAACAGCGCCGCCGCGTCGATCAGATGGTGCGTCTGCGGAGTGAGCGGCGTGTGGACCGTGAGGAAGTCCGCCCGCTCCAGCAGGGTCGCCAGGTCGACGATCTCCGTCTGCATCCGGCTGGCCTGCTCCTCGGGGAGGAACGGATCGTGCGCCAGGATCTCCATCCCGAAGGCGCGCGCGCGGTGCGCCACCTCGCGGCCGATCTTGCCGAGCCCGATCACCCCGAGCGTCTTGCCGTGCAGCTCCACGCCGAGCTGCCGCCGCTCCCAGCGCCCCTCGGCCACCGACTGGCAGGCCGCTGGGATATCGCGCGCGAGAGCCAGCAGCAGCGCGAGGGTGTGCTCGGCGGCGGAGACGGTGTTTCCCCCCGGGGTGTTCATGACCACGACGCCCGCCTCGGTTGCCGCCGCGACGTCGATGTTGTCCACCCCCTCTCCCGCGCGCCCGACCACCTTGAGATCAGGGGCGGCGAGGAGGAGCTCGCGATCGACGCGCGTGGCGCTGCGCACGACCAGGGCGTCGGCGTCGGCCAGGAGCCGCATGAGTTCCTCGCGCGGCAGTCCGGGTTGGGAGGCGACCTCGAACCCCGGCTCCTGCGCGAGGCGCTCGGCGCAGGCCGCCGCGAGCGCGTCGGCAATCACGATCTTCGGCATCGGTCCTCCGGTTGACCCGAGGCGCCGCCCGCTCCGGCCGCCGGGCTCGAGGAGTCCCCCGCGTCGCGCTCCAGATCGACGCGGTGCAAGGGGGTGTACCCGGCGCTGATCGCCGCGGCGGCCTGCGCCATGACGGTGCCGGGAACCGCTCCGCGGGCGGGCGTCGGCAGCGGCTCGCCGATCACGACGTCGATCCTACCCGGACGCGGCACCCAGCGGCTGCGCGGCATCACCGCGCGGCTGCCACTCACCGTCACCGGCAGGATCGGCACCCCGGTCTGCTGGGCGAGATGAAAGGCCCCCTTCTTGAGCGGGCGCAGGTGGCCGTCCGCGCTGCGCGTCCCCTCCGCGAACATCAGTACGGAGAGCCCGCCATTCAGCCTCTCGGCGGCGCGCCCGAGGGAGGCCACCGCGCGGTCGTGGCGTCCACGGTCGACCGGTATGAACCCCGCCAGGCCGAGCGCCCACCCGAACACCGGGATCCAGAACAGCTCGCGCTTCGCCACCACCCGGAACGGAATCTGCAGGGAGACGAAGAGGGCCGGGATGTCGAAGAGGCTCTGGTGGTTCGAGATCATGAGAAACGGCCCCTGGGCCGCGCGCTCTTCGTGGTGGGTGGCCACCGAGATCCCCGCGGTGAACAGGATGACACGCGACCACAGCCGTCCGAGGGCGAGGGTGGGATCGCGGCGCGGGGCGATCAGCGTCGCCGACATCGCGATGACGCCGAGAACCAGCGTGTGAAACGGCAGCAGCAGCAGGCACAGGAGACCGCGGGGAGATGGCATAGGGCTCGACCCGACTCCGTTGGGAGGGGGCCGGAGTATAAGGAGCGCGACGCAGCCTGTCAACGCGCAGGCGCCGGGCGGCCTTCCCCGGCTGCCGGCGCCGCGGTTGTTTGCTTGACATCCAGACCGCGACACGTTACGAGGAAGGGCATGGCAGGCGATCCGCATCAGCTGGAGCTGCGGCTCCGCGAGTTCCGGCTCAACGGCTTCCTGATCCTGCGTGCCTTCCTTCCCGCCGATCTGGTGGCCCAGATGTATCTCGAGCTGGAGCCGATCCTGCGGGCGGAGTACCTGACCTGGCAGCGCGGAGAGTCCAGGTCGGCTCGCGGACCGGCCCGCTTCGCCTTCGACATCTCCCGCTACGCGGAAGTGATGCGGGGAGGAGCGCTCGCCGACGACCGCTACCGCCGGCACCCGGAGATCGAGGAGCTGGTGACGGCGATCCTCCGTCCCGCCTCCTGGGTGCGCGGCTGGTCGCAGGTCGAGTGTGTCTGGCCGGGGTCGAAGCACATGGACTGGCACTCCGATCAGACGCTCGACGACACGCGCAACCCGGACGACCCAAATCGGACCTCCCGGATCACCTACAACATCCCGCTGGTCGATTTCACCTGGGCGAACGGCTCCATGGAACTGCTGCCGGGATCCCATTTGCAGCCACGCTCGTTCCAGTCCGCCTCCTTCAACGAGGTGGCCAACGTCTATCCGGTCTCGCTCCGGCTGCAGCGCGGCGACGTGGTGCTGCGCGACGGCAACACCCTCCATCGCGGCACTCCGAACCTGTGTGAGCAGCCGCGCCCGATGCTGGATCAGACCTACAAGGTCGACGACGGGGGGGAACCGCGAGGGGTGGCAGCGGCGACGCCGACCGTCCCGGAGGCCGGCCCTTGACCGGGTTCGTTTCGCGGCGCGTCGGCGTGGATACCGGGGGGACGTTCACCGACCTGATCGAGATCGCGGACGATCGCTTTCGCGTCCTCAAGGTCCCGTCCACTCCGGCCGATCCCTCGCGAGCCGTCCTGGCGGGGATCGCGGCGCTCGGTCCGGGGGATCCGGAGGTCGTGCACGGCACGACCGTCGCCACCAACGCGCTGCTCGAGCGGCGCGGTGCGCGCACCGCGGTCGTCACCACGGCGGGGTTTGCCGACCTGCTCGAGATCGGGCGACAGGCCCGCCCGCGGCTCTACGACCTGGAGCCGTGGCGGGAGCCGCCGCTGGTGCCGCGCGAGCTCCGGCTCGAGATCGGCGAGCGGACGCTCGCTACCGGAGCCGTCGAACAGTTCCCGGAGGCGGCGGACATCGCCGCGGCGATCGCGGCGCTGAGACGCCTGGGGGCGGAATCGGTCGCGGTCGCCTTCCTGCACAGCTACAAGAACCCCGCCAACGAGATCCGGGTCGGCGACGCCCTGTCGCAGGCGGGTTTCCCGGTCACCCTCTCGCACCGCGTGCTCCGCGAGTACCGGGAGTTCGAGCGTTTCGCGGCGACGGCGGTGAATGCCTTTCTCCTCCCGGTGATGCAGCGCTATCTCGGCGCGCTCGCGAACGGCATTCCCGGCGGGCTGCGCGTGATGCGCAGCAACGGCGGCTCGATCTCGGCGGCTGCCGCGGCTGCGCTGCCGGTGCAGACCATCCTCTCCGGCCCGGCGGGGGGGGTCGCCGCCGCGGCCACGCTCGCGCGCCTGACCGGGGAGGCGCGCATTCTCACCTTCGACATGGGGGGGACCTCCACCGACGTTGCGCTGCTCGAAGGCGAGCCGCGGCTCGGCAGGGATCTGGAGATCGCCGGCTGGCCGATCCGCGTGCCGGTGCTCGACATCCACACCGTCGGCGCCGGCGGCGGCTCGATCGCCTGGGCGGACGCGGGAGGGGCGCTGCGCGTCGGCCCGCAGAGCGCGGGGGCGGATCCCGGCCCCGCCTGCTACGGTTGCGGCGACCAGCCCACCGTGACCGACGCGAACCTCGTCCTCGGTCGGCTGCGGCCGGACCGGTTCCTGGGTGGTGCAAAGCGGCTCGACCCCGAGGCCGCTCACGCGGCGGTGGCAAGGCTCGGCGCGGCGCTCCAGCTCTCGCCGCTCGCGGCAGCCGCGGGGATCGTGGAGGTCGCCGAGACGGTCATGGAGCGCGCCCTCCGGGTGATCTCCGTCGAGCGCGGTGTCGACCCGCGCGGCGCCGTCCTCTACTGCTTCGGCGGGGCCGGCGGCCTGCATGCGGCGAACCTGGCGCGAGCGCTCGGAATCCCGCGCGTGCGGGTGCCGCTGCACCCGGGCCTGTTCTCCGCCCTCGGGATGCTCGCAAGCGACGTGGTCCTCGACGCCTCCGAGACGGTGCTCCGCCCGCTCGCCGCCGCCGAGAGCGCGGGGTTCGAGCAGGTCTGGAGGCGGCTCGAGGAGGAGGCGCGCGAGCGGCTCGCGACGGAGGTGATCGACGGGGAGGCGCGCTTCGAGCGCTCCGCCGATCTGCGCTACCGCGGACAGTCGTTCGAGCTCGCGGTCCCGTTCGGAGCGGAGATGGCCGCCGCGTTCCACGCCAAGCACGCGGCACGACACGGACATGCGCAGCCCGAGCGGGAGATCGAGGTCGTGCACCTGCGGCTGCGCGCCATCGGGCCCGTGTCGCCCGTGCGGCTCCCCGAGGCGAGGCCGGGAGACCCCGATCCCGGTCCGGCCCGCATCGCCGACGGGCACACGCTCGTGCTGGACGGGGCGGAGCAGCGGGTCGAGGTGTTCGAGCGGGAGCGGCTCCGGGCCGGAATGCGGCTCCGCGGGCCGGCCCTCGTGGTGGAGTACTCGTCGACGACCTGGGTCCCTGCGGGCGCGGCGGCCGAGGTGGATTGCCGTGGATCGCTGGTGCTGGAGGTACAGGCGTGACCTTCGACCCGGTGCAGATCGAGCTCTTCCATCATCGTCTCGGCGGCATCGCCGAGGAGATGGGGGCGGCGCTGCAGCGCTCCGCCTTCTCGCCGAACATCAAGGAGCGCCGCGACTATTCCTGCGCGCTGTTCGACGGCGGCGGGAGGATGGTCTCCCAGGGAGAGAACATCCCGGTCCACCTCGGCTCGATGCCGGACGCGGTCGCCGCCGCGCTGCGCGAGGCGCCGCCCGGGGAAGGGGAGATGACCCTGCTGAACGATCCGTTCCGCGGCGGGACGCATCTGCCGGACCTCACCGTCGTGGCACCCGTGGTTCTCGGGGGGGCCGGGGTTGCCGGCTCGCCGGCGATCCGCTTCTACGTCGCGAACCGGGCGCACCACGCCGACATCGGGGGGATGAGCGCGGGATCGATGCCGCTGTCGACGGAGATCTTCCAGGAGGGTCTGGTGATCCCGCCGGTGCGGATCGTGCGCCAGGGTGAGATCGATCGCGATCTGCTGCGGCTCCTGCTCGCCAACGTCCGCACTCCCGAGGAGAGGGAGGGGGATCTGCGCGCCCAGATCGCGGCTTGCCGGCTGGGGGAACGGCGCCTCCAGTCGCTGGTGGCGCGCTTCGGCGCGGAGGAACTCGGCGCGCAGGCGCAGGCGCTTGCCGGCTACTCGGAGCGGCTGATGCGCGAGACCCTGGCGGGGCTTCCCTCCGGTGTCTACCCCTTCGCGGACGCGCTCGACGACGACGGCGCGGGATCGGGGCCGGTGCCGCTGCGGGTCGAGATTCGCCTGCGCGGCGGCGAGGCGGAGGTCGACTTCGGCGGCACCGCGGCGCAGGTCCCGGGCCCCGTGAACGCCGTTGCCTCGATCACCCGTTCCGCCGTCTTCTACGCCTTTCGCTGCCTCGCCCCTGACCGCGTGCCCAACAACCACGGCGCGCAGGCCCCGATCCGCGTGCGGGTGCCGGCGGGCTCCGTGCTCGACGCTCGCTCTCCGGCCGCGGTGGCGGGAGGGAACGTCGAGACGTCGCAGCGGGTCGTCGATCTCGTCTTCGGGGCGCTGGCCCTCGCCGCCCCCGGGCGGATCCCTGCCGCCAGCCAGGGGACGATGAACAACCTGGCGTTCGGCGGCCTGGACCCGCGCGACGGGCGGCCGTTCGCGTACTACGAGACGATCGGCGGAGGGTGCGGTGCCGGACCTCTACGTGCGGGGCTCGCCGGGACGCACTCGCACATGACGAACTCCTGGAACACGCCCATCGAGGCGCTCGAACACGATCTGCCGGTACGCGTGCGCCGCTACGCGCTGCGGACGGGGAGCGGCGGCAGCGGTCTGCACAGCGGGGGGGATGGGATTGTGCGCGAGATCGAGTTCCAGGCGGCGGCCGAGGTGACCCTCCTCACCGAACGCCGGCGTCTCGCCCCGTGGGGCCTGGCCGGCGGGGAGCCGGGGGAGCGGGGCAGCAATCACCGGGTGCGCGCGGGCGCCGCACCCGTGCCGCTGGACGGCAAATGCCGGCTCCAGGTGCGGGCCGGTGACCGGGTCCGGGTGGCGACTCCGGGGGGTGGGGGGTGGGGAAAGCCAGAGCCCGACGACCCCTCCCTTCCTTGACCTCGGGCGCGCTATTCTCCTAGATTAGCGAGACTTGCAGGGGCCGACCCTCCCCGGGGGGGTAGGGGGAAGGCGCCGCGGGGGAACTCCTGACCAAGCCGCTGGAGCACGTCGGCGCAGTCGTCATTCTCGGATGGGACACCCTCCGCAAGGGGATCCGTCCCCCGTACGAGTGGGAGCTGCTGCTGGCGGAGCTGCACCACCTAGGCGTCCGCTCCATCTCCATCACCAACATCACGGCCCTGTTCACCGGGATGGTGCTGGCCGTGCAGACCTCCTATTCCCTCGGCGCTTACGGGGTGAAGAGCTTCACGGGGGACATGGTCAGCCTGTCGATCGTCCGCGAGCTGGGGCCGGTGCTGACCGGACTGATGGTAGCGGGCCGGGTCGGCAGCGGGATCACCGCCGAGATCGGCTCCATGGTGGTGACCGAGCAGGTGGATGCCATCCGGGCGCTGGCGGCCGATCCGGTGCGCAAGCTCGTCGTCCCGAAAGTCGTGGCGACCCTGATCATGCTGCCGGTGCTCACCATCCTCGCGGATGCCGTGGGGATCCTCGGCGGGCTGTTGATCGCCGTCGTGAATCTCGACCAGCCCGGCGCCTTCTACCTGCAGCGGGTGCGGCGGGCGATCGGCTTCGCGGACCTGTTCAGCGGCCTCGGGAAGAGCGTTTTCTTCGCCCTGTTCATCGGGGTGGTCGGCTGCTACAACGGGTTGACCACGCGCGGCGGTGCAAGTGGCGTCGGCCGCTACACCACCTTCACCGTGGTCGCCGCGTCGATCCTGATCCTGATCTCGGACTTCTTCCTCACCAAGCTGTTCCTCCTCTTCTGATGGGCGCCGACCCGGATCCGGAGGCAGCCTGGCCGAGCGACGACTTCATTCGCCTGCAGGATCTCCACAAGTCGTTCGGCTCGAAGGTGGTGCTGCACGGGGTGTCGGTCGGGATCCGGCGCGGCGAGACGATGGTGATCCTGGGGGCGAGCGGCTCGGGCAAGTCGGTCCTGCTGCGGCACATCATCGGCCTGCACCACCCGGATGCCGGCCACGTCTGGGTCGGCGAGCAGGAGGTCAGCGGTTGCCCCGAGGAGGAGCTGGTGGCGGTGCGCAAGCAGGTGGGGATGCTGTTCCAGGGCGGGGCGTTGTTCGACTCGATGAACGTCTTCGAGAACGTCGCCTTCGCGCTCCGCGAGCACACCGCGATGACCGAGGACGAGGTTGGCGCCCGCGTGCGCGACACCCTGCGGCTGGTCGAGCTGGGAGAGGAGTCGGTGCTGACCTTGAACCCGATTGAGCTGTCGGGCGGCATGCGCAAGCGGGTCGCGCTGGCGCGGGCGATCGCCCTCGAGCCGCAGGGGATTCTCTACGACGAGCCGACCACCGGGCTCGACCCGATCACCGCGAACCACATCAACCGCCTGATCCGCTCGCTGCAGGCGCGGCTGGGTGTGACTTCCGTGGTCGTCACCCACGACATCGACAGCACCTTTCGGGTGGCCGACCGGATCGCGTTCCTGCTCGACGGCGAGATGCGTTTCGTCGGCACGGCCGCCGAGGCCAGGCAGAGCCGCGAGCCGTCGCTGCGGCGGTTCCTCGCCGGCGGGCTCGAAAACGACGGCAGCGGCGACGCGCCTCGCGGCTGGGGCCCGGCCGCATGAGCCGCAACCTGGCGGTCGGCCTGACGGTCGGTGTGGCGGCAACCATCCTCCTGCTCGCCGTGCTGGTGCTGGGGCGCGACCGGGCGCTGTTCACCCCGCGCGACGAGTTCACGCTGCTCCTGCCGAACGTCGAAGGGCTGCAGGTCGGGTCGCCGGTGAAGCTGGTCGGAGTGCAGGTGGGCGTGGTGACCGACATCCGCCTCCCCGATTCCGGCGAGACCAGCATGGTGCGGGTGATCCTGAACATCAACCGGAGCTACTCGGACCGGGTTCGCGAGGACACCGAGGCGAACCTGCGCGTGCTCTCGCTGCTGGGGGGAGAGAAGTACATCGAGCTGACGCTGGGCAGTCCCGAGCGCGCCGCGCTCCCCGCCGGGTCGGAGATTCGGGCGTCGCTGTCGGACCTGGATCGGATGTTCTCCCAGGGGAGCAACATCACCACCGATCTCGCGGAGATCACGGGCACGCTGCGGCAGATCTTCGAGCGGATCCAGAAGCAGGAGGGGATGCTCGGCCGCCTGCTGATGGACCCTACGTTCGGTCGCGACAGTCTCGAGGACGTGCGCAAGACGCTCGGGTCGCTGTCGCGAATCGCGGCGCAGATCGAGGGGGGGGAGGGGTTGATCGGGGCGGCGCTGCACGACCCGGAGCTGCGCGACCGGGTGGTGCAGCGTTTGCCGCAGCTCCTCGATGACATCGACGCGGTGGTGGTCGGCCTGCGCGATCCGGCGACGCCGATCGGTTCGATCCTGCTCCCGGGAGGCCAGGGAGAGGCGGCGATCGCCGACGTGCGGGCGGCGGCCGAGTCGATCCGCCGGGCGGCCGAGAGCCTGGAGAACGGGAACGGCCTCGCGGGGCGCCTCCTGCACGACTCCGAGTACGCCGACCGGGTGCTCGGAGACCTCGAGGCGACGCTGCGGAACGTGGCGTCGATCACCGGCAAGATCGATCGCGGCGAGGGATCGGTCGGTGCCTTCGTGAACGATCCCGCGGTCTACGACGGCTTGCGGGATGTGGTGACCGGGTTGCAGGACAGCCGCTTCCTGAAGTGGATGGTGCGGCGCTACGGCCGCAAGGGGGCGGAGGCACGACTGAAAGCGGAGGACTCGCCCCTCCCAGGGTGAGCGCGATCCCCCTGGTCGCGGTTGGACAGCGCCCGGGGCTATGTGGACAATACCCCCCTTCTTCCCATGCTTTCACGCCCGCCGCCGGACGGGGCGCGCGGCGGCCGGGGTACGGATGAAGTTCAACCGGAAGGTCGTGGAGCGGCGCGCCCGGATCGGCGTGGTCGGACTCGGCTACGTCGGTCTGCCACTGGCCGTGGAGTTCGCCCAGGCCGGCTTCTCGGTGGTGGGGATCGATCTCGACGCCGCCAAGGTGGACGCGGTCAAGCGGGGGGAGTCGTACATCGCCGACGTGCCGGCCGCGGCCGTGCGGGAGCTGGTCGAGGCGGGCCGCCTGACCGCATCGGTCTCGTTCGATCCGGTAGCCGAGATCGACTGCGTGCTGATCTGCGTGCCGACGCCGCTGCGCAAGACGCGCGACCCCGATATCTCCTACATCGTCGGTGCCGTGGACGAGATCGCCAACCGCCTCCATCCGGGCATGCTGGTGGTCCTCGAGAGCACCACCTACCCGGGCACGACCGAGGAGGTCATCCAGCCGCGCCTGGAGAAGACGGGGCTGAAGGTCGGGCGTGATTTCCACCTCGCCTTCAGCCCGGAGCGAGTCGATCCGGGGAACCGCGTCTTCAAGACCCGCAATACGCCGAAGGTCGTCGGGGGGGTCACGCCCGCGTGCGGGCGCGCCGCAGGGCTGCTCTACGAGCAGGCGATCGACCAGGTCGTGATGGTCTCCTCGAGTCGCGCCGCGGAGATGGTGAAGCTGCTCGAGAACACCTTTCGCAGCGTCAACATCGGTCTGGTCAACGAGATTGCGCTCATGTGCGATCGGCTTGGCCTCGAGGTGTGGGAGGTGATCGACGCCGCGGCGACCAAGCCGTTCGGGTTCCTGCCGTTCTACCCCGGCCCGGGGCTGGGCGGACACTGCATTCCGATCGATCCGCACTACCTGTCCTGGAAACTGAAGACGCTGAACTACCAGGCCCGCTTCATCGAGCTGGCGAGCGAGATCAACAGCGCCATGCCCGAGCACGTCGTCACGAAGATCGTCGACGCGCTCAATGAGGGTCGCAAGTCGGTCAAGGGATCCCGGATCCTTCTGCTCGGCATGGCGTACAAGCGCGACACGTCGGACACGCGCGAGTCGCCGGCGCTCGATTTGCTGCGCCTGCTCGGAGGCCGCGGCGCGCACGTCACCTTCGCCGACCCCTACGTCGACGCCGTGCGCACCGAGGCGGGCACGGTGAAGGCGTCGCGGCTGACGGCGGAGCTGCTGAAGCGGCAGGACTGTGTGGTGATCGTCACCGACCACACCGGCGTGGACTATCAGTGGGTGGTCGACCACGCCCGGCTGGTGGTCGACACGCGCAACGCCACCAAGGGAATCCGGCGCAATCGCCGGCGCGTGACGAAGCTCTGATGGGCGCCGGCAGACGGATTCTGGTGACCGGGGCCGCTGGCTTCATCGGCTCCCGCCTCACGAGCACCCTCCTCGCGGGGGGTGACGCCGTGACGTGCCTCGACCTGTTCGACGACTTCTACGACCCGGCGGTGAAGCGGCGCAACGTCGCCCCCTTCCTCGCCCGGGAGGCCTACACCCTGGTCGAAGGAGACATCCGCGACGAGGCGCGCCTCGACGCGACCTTCTCGGCGGGGCGCTTCGACGCGGTGGTGCATCTCGCGGCCCGCGCGGGGGTCCGGCCGTCGATCGCGCAGCCGATGCTCTACCAGGACGTGAACGTGCGGGGCACCGCCGCGGTACTGGAGGCCTGCCGCCGGCACGGCGTCCGGCGGGTGATCTTCGGCAGCTCGTCGTCGGTCTACGGCGACAATCCGAAGGTCCCGTTCTCCGAGGAGGACCCGGTGGAGCGCCCGATCTCGCCGTACGCGGCGACCAAGCGGGCGGGGGAGCTGCTCGCATTCACCTATCACCACCTGTACCAGCTCGACGTCTTCTGCCTGCGCTTCTTCACCGTCTACGGACCGGGACAGCGTCCCGAGATGGCGATCCACCGGTTCGTGCGCGAGATCGATGCCGGCCTCCCGGTCCAGATGTTCGGAGACGGCGGTACGCGCCGCGACTACACCTATGTCGATGACATCGTCCAGGGGATCTGCGGTGCCCTTGACCGCGTGCAGGGGTACCGGATCTTCAACCTCGGGGAGTCGCGCACCATCGAGCTGGCGAGCCTGATCGAGGCGATCGGGAAGGCGCTCGGCAAGACGCCCCGGATCGAACGGCAGCCCGAACAGCCGGGCGACGTGCCGGTCACCTACGCCGATATCCGCCGCGCGCGGGCGGAGCTGGACTACCGGCCGCAGGTCGACCTGCCGGAGGGGCTGGCGCGATTTGTCGACTGGTACCGGCGTGGGTGCTGATGCGGGTCGCTGGCTCCCCACGAACGGACGACCCGCAGGGTTGCCCTCCCTCGCCCGCGGCGCTCCCCACGAGCGCGCGGCCCGCGGGGCCGCGCTCCCTCGCCCGTTGCGCGGGCTCGGAGTGGGGCCCCCGGAGTGGGGCCCCGGTTGCCACAGTCGCCCTGGTGGCCTAACTTCAAGGGGCCCCGGCCTGACGGCGAGAAGCCTGCCTGATCCAAGGCGCCGCGGCCGGGAAACTCAACCTGGACGGGCGCCCAGCCCCCTCACGGGGTCCGGAGGGAGACGAGCATGAACATCGCGGTCGTGGGAACGGGCTACGTCGGACTGGTGACCGGAGCCTGCTTCGCCGAGTTCGGGCTCCAGGTCGTCGGGGTGGACATCGACGAGCAGAAGATCGCGGCGCTCAAGCGCGGTGAGGTCCCGATCTACGAGCCGGGGCTCGAGGAGATGATCCAGCGCAACGCCAAGGCGGGCCGCCTGTCGTTCACGACGGACCTGGCGGGGGCGGTGGAGGGAGCGCTGGTGGTCTTCATCGCGGTCGGCACCCCGCCGGACGCGACCGGCCGGGCCGATCTGACCGCGGTGCGCGAGGTGGCGAAGAGCATCGCGCGACACCTGAACGGGTACAAGGTCGTGGTCACGAAGAGCACCGTGCCGATGGGAACCGGCGCCATGATCGAGGACCTGATCCGCACTCACCGCAAGTCGCCGATCGACTTCGATGTGGCGAGCAACCCGGAGTTCCTGCGCGAAGGCTCGGCAATCGAGGATTTCATGCGGCCGAACCGGGTCGTGATCGGCGCCGCCCGCGAGGAAGCCGTGGCCATCCTCCGCGACCTCTATCGCCCCCTCTACCTGATCGAGACCCCTTTCGTGGTCACCGATGTGGTCACGGCCGAGATGATCAAGTACGCCAGCAACGCTTTCCTGGCGGTCAAGATCTCGTACATCAACGAGATGGCGCTGCTGTGCGAGAAGGTGGGCGCCGACGTCCACGAGGTCGCCCGCGGCATGGGCATGGACACCCGCATCGGCAAAAAGTTCCTCCATCCCGGTCCGGGATTCGGCGGCTCCTGTTTTCCGAAGGACACCCAGGCGCTGCTCTCGATCGGCGGCGAGAACGACGTCGATCTGAAGGTGATCCGCGCGGCGGTCGAGGTGAACGAACGGCAGCGCGTGCTGATGCTGGCCAAGATCACCGCGGCGGCCGGCGGCGAGGTCCGCGGTCAGACGATCGGCATGCTCGGACTCTCGTTCAAGCCGAACACCTCCGACGTGCGCGAGTCGCCGGCGCTCGAGATTGCGGCCGACCTGCTGCGCGCCGGCGCCAGGGTGCGGGCCTTCGATCCGGCCGCCATGGCCGAAGCCGGGCACTTCCTTCCGGAGCTGACCCTGGCGCGCGACGAGTACGACGTTGCCGAGGGGAGCGACGTGCTGGTGCTGGCGACGGAATGGAACCAGTTCCGTCAGCTCGACCTGGCCCGCCTGCGCGGTCTGCTCCGGCGCCCGGTCCTCGTCGACATGCGCAATGTCTACGACCCCAAGGAGATGCGCCGCCTCGGGTTCCAGTACACGGGCGTCGGGCGCTGACATGGCGAAACCGCCGGTGGCCGTGGTCACGGGGGGGGCCGGTTTCATCGGCTCGCACCTCGCCGAGCGCCTGCTCGCGGAGGGGTACATCGTGCGGGTGCTCGACAACCTCTCGACCGGCCGCCGCGAGAACCTGGCGTTCGCCGAACGGGTCCCCGCCGGTCGCTTCGAGTTGATCGAGGCGGACCTGCTCGACGTCGCCGCGCTCGGCGCCGCGCTGCGCGGGGCCGACGCGGTGCTCCACGAAGCGGCGCTCCCGTCCGTCCCGCGATCCATCGCCGACCCGCTCGAGAGCAACCGGGTGAACATCAACGGCACCCTGCAGGTGCTGATGTCCGCGCGAGATGCCGGAGTGCGCCGGGTGCTCTACGCCTCCTCCTCCTCGATCTACGGCGACGCCCCCGTCCTTCCGAAGGTGGAGACGCTCGCGCCGGCGCCGATGTCCCCCTACGCCGTCGGGAAGCTCGCCGGGGAGCATTACGGCCGCGCCTTCCACCGCGTCTATGGGCTCGGTTTCATCGGCCTGCGCTACTTCAACGTCTTCGGCCCGCGGCAGGACCCGGCCTCGGAGTACGCCGCGGTCATCCCGCGGTTCATCAAGGCGATCGTCGACGAGCAGACGCCGATCGTGTACGGCGACGGCCAGCAGTCTCGCGATTTCACCTACATCTCCGACGTGGTGGAGGCGAACTGGCTCGCGCTGCATGCGCCTGACGCGGCCTGCGGGCAGGCTTACAACGCCGCCGCCGGGCGCAGGGTCACGCTGCTCGAACTGCTGCAGATGCTCGCGCAGCTCCTGGGCCGCACCGTCGCGCCGCGCTTCGAGCCGTCGCGCGCCGGGGATGTGAAGCACTCCCAGGCGGACTCGGGGCAGGCGGCGGCGGCGCTCGGGTGGCGGGCGCGGGTGTCGATGGAGGACGGGCTGCTGCGCACAGTGGCGAGCTGGCCCCGGGTCGCGGGCCATGCCCCCTAGGATCGCCCTCGCCCTCGAGCTCGGGCTGCTCGTCCTGCTTGCGTTCACGACCCTGTCGTTCGGTGGCGTGCCGTACTGGTCCCGGACGGTGCTGGAAGTCGGTGCCGCGGGCCTGCTGCTCTTCTGGTGGACCGCGGCGGCGCGGCACCGTCCGCCGATCGCGTTCGAGACGGGCGGGGCGGCCGCCGGCGTCGAGTGGTGGGGGGTGCGCTGGCGCCGCACCTGGCTGGGGGTGCCGGCAGCGCTCTTCCTGGGGATTGTCCTGCTGCAGCTCGCGCCGCTTCCCGGGGGGATCCGCACCGCCCTCTCGCCGGGCCTGGGGGAGTTGCTGCGGCCGCTCGCCGACGTGCTGCCGGGCGAGGCGCCCGCGGCGCGGGGCGGGATCGGGTGGGGAACACTGTCGCTCGACCCCGGCGCCACGGTCGATTCGTTGCTGCTGGCGCTCGGCTACTCGGCGCTTTTCGTCTTCGTGGTGAACTTCGTCGACTCACGCGAGCGCCTGCTGCGGCTGGTGCAGGGGATTGTCGCGATCGGCGGCGCCGTCGCGCTCGTCGGTCTGGTGCAGGATCTCGCCGGCACCGAGCGCATCTACGGGCTTAAGTCGCTCCGCTTCGGGGGCGCCCCCTACGGACCGTTCGTCAACCACAACCACTTCGCGGGGATGATGGAGATGACGATCCCGCTGACGCTCGGGCTGCTGCTGCGCCGTCTCTTCCGGCCGACGCTGCCGCGGCGCCGCGGCGCGACCGGCGAGCCGTCGGGGCCCGGCTCCGCGGCGCGCCGGCTGCTCGAGGGGGGTGGGGAGGCGAAGGGGGAACGGGCGGGGCAGGCGTTGTTGCTGACCCTGGTCCTGGTCGTGATGCTCGCCGCCCTGTTCCGATCTCTCTCCCGCGGCGGCCTGATGGCGCTGGTCGTGGCCGGCGCGGCGGTGCTGCTGCTGCTCGCGATCGGGGGCCGGCTGTCGCGCTGGGAGGTGGCGGCGATGGTGCTGGTCGCCACCCTCGCCATCGGCGCCTTTCTCGTGGTCGGGCCGGAGGAGGCGTTGACGCACTTCCGCCAGGCCGAGGATCTGCAGAACGAGCCGTCGCTGGTCGGCCGGGCGCGCGTCTGGCAAGCGACCCTCGCGATCGTGCCGCAGTTTCCGCTGGTGGGCGCGGGCCTCGGCACCTTTCCGCTCGCCTTCCTGCACCACTACCCGCCGGGGACCGAGATGTCCTGGTTGCAGGCGCACAATGATTATGTCCAGCTGCTGGCGGAGGTGGGCGGCGCCGGGTCGCTCGTCGCGGCGGTGGCGCTCCTGGCGTTCCTGGCCCGCCTGCTCCGGCCGCTCGTGGGGGGCGTAAGCGTGCGCGAGCGCTATCTCTTCTACGGCCTGACGACGGGGGTGCTGTCGCTGCTCGTGCACTCCCTCGTCGAGTTCAACCTGCAGATCCCCGCCAACGCCTCGCTCTTCGTCGTGCTCACGGCGCTCGCCGTCGCTCAGGCGTCGACCCTCACCCGGGACGCCCGGGGGGGAGGTGACTGATGCCCGTCCCCTTGCTCGACCTGAAGGCCCAACATGCGACCCTGCGCGCGGAAACGGAGGCCGCTCTGAGGCGCGTGGTGGAAGCGCAGCAGTTCATCCTCGGGGACGAGGTGGCGGCGTTCGAGCGCGAGATTGCGTCGTACCTGGGCGTCCCACATGCCCTCGGGGTCGCCTCCGGCACCGACGCGCTGCTGCTGGCGTTGCGAGGTGCCGGGGTGCAGCGCGGCGAGGAGGTCGTGGTCCCCTCGTTCACCTTCTTTGCGACGGCCGGCGCGGTGGTGAACGCGGGCGGCACCCCGGTGTTCGCCGATATCGAGCCGGACGGGTTCAACCTCGACCCCGCGGCGCTCGAGACCGCCGTGGGCGAGCGCACGCGCGCGATAGTCGTCGTGCACCTGTTCGGCCAGTGCGCCGATCTGGAGCCGATCCTGGCTCTCGCGGCGCGCCGCGGGATCGCGGTGATCGAGGATGCGGCGCAGGCGATCGGCGCCACCTACCGCTCCCGCCAGGCGGGCTCGATGGGAGAGGCCGGTTGCCTGTCGTTCTTCCCCTCCAAGAATCTCGGGGGGTACGGCGACGGCGGCATGATCACGACCGCCGACGCCGCGCTGGACACGCGCCTGCGGCGGCTGCGAGTGCATGGGCAGGCGGGGACCTATCTGCATCAGGAGGTGGGTTTCAACAGCCGGCTCGACGCGCTCCAGGCCGCGGTGCTGCGGGTCAAGCTGCCGCGCCTCGCGGGGTGGGCGGCAGGGCGGGGGCGCCACGCGGCGGCGTACCGGGAGCGGTTCGCCGCGCTGGGACTCGCAGCGCCGGACGGACCGCTCGTCCTGCCGCAGGCGCTTCCCGGCCGCGGTCATGTCTACAATCAGTTCGTCATCCGCGCCGCGCGGCGGGACGAGCTGCAGGCGCACCTCAAGGGGCGCGGCATCGGCACCGCCGTCTACTACCCGCGTCCCCTGCATCAGCAGGAGTGCTTCGCCTACCTCGGGCAGGGGACGAAGCGGCTGCCGGTCGCGGAGGGAGCCTGCCGGGAGGTCCTGGCGCTGCCGGTCTATCCTGAGATGACGGACGCGCAACGCGCGGAGGTGATCGCCGGGGTGGCGTCCTTCTACGGGGCCGCCGCGTGACTCGAGGCCGCGCTCCGCTCGCGCTGCTCCTTTCCCTGTTTCTGGGGTACGCGGCGGTGGTCGCCCTGCGCACCACCGCCGAGGCGCGCCGGGGCGCGGGGGAGGCGCTGCTCTGGGGCGGCGACGCCGAAGGAGCGGCGGCGCAGTTCGCCCGGGCGGCGGCCCTCGACCCCCTGGGCACGGTGGCGCTGGTCGGGGAGGGGGATGCTCTGTTCGAAGAGGCGGAGCTTTCCCGTCTCGGTTCCGCCGCGCAGATCGATCTCCTGGAGCAGGCGGTGGCGAAGTACCGGAGGGCGCTCGTTCGCAACCCGGGGGACCCGGTCGCCTGGGCCCAGGTCGGTCGCACCTATCGCTCGCTCGCCGTGGCGCACCGCGCCTCGCGGCCGATCGACATTGCCCGCCTCGATGCCGCCACCTCGTTGCGCGAGCCGGAGGACGCGCTCGCGATTGCCGCCCTCTTGCGCGCCATCGAGATCGAGCCGCACAACTACGACTACGTGAACTTCCTCGCGGAGATGCGCTACGCCCACGGTGACCCCGAGGCGCTCGTGGACTACCGCCGGGGCACGCGCATCCTGCCGAGGCTCCTCCGTCACCCCTACTTGCAGGAGCGGTCGGTTCCGTCTGACGTCATGCAGGCGGCGCTGCAGGGGGCCCGGGACGCGCTCGGGACAGGCAACGTCGTCCCCGATATGAAGATCCTCGAGGAGATCTCGCTGTATTTCGCGAGCCGCGAGGACTGGGAGGCGGCGCTGGCGGCGAACCTGGAGGCGATCCACGCCGGGCACACCTCGCCGGCGTGGTTGTGGACCCGCCAGGGGATCTGGCTGGTCCAGCTTGGGCGCGGCGCCGAAGCACGGCAGGCCCTCACGGAGGCCTTGCGGCTCGACCCGGAGCGCCCATCGGCTCACCTGGCACTCGGGCGCCTGGAACGCGCCGAGGGGAACCTGGACGCGGCGATCGCGAGCTTGGGGAAGGCGCGCGACTTCGCGCCACATGAGCTCGGGTTCCAGATGGAACTGGCGCGGACCTTCGATGAGGCCGACCAGCTCGATGCCGCGGAGCGCGAGTACGAGCGGGCGATGCACCTGCCGGGGGGGGCGGTGGCGGCGACGACCGCGCTCGTATCGCTCCTTTCCAGACACGGCGTGTTCGACCGTGCGCTGGTCCACGCGCGGCGGTTGCTGGAGGAGCACCCCAACGAGCCGGCGTTTCGGCAGCAGGTGGCGGAGCTCACGGAGCGCTTGACGTTCTGACGGTATCCTGGGCCGGCCGCGGAGTCGCGCGCGGCAAAGGGGGAAGCTCGAGATGGAGCCGCGCTTGCATCCGGTGATCGTCGCCGGTGGCCGAGGCACGCGCCTCTGGCCGCTCAGCCGGCGCACGCGCCCCAAGCCGTTTCTGAGCCTCGATGGAGGCCCGACGCTGCTGGCGCTTGCCTGGGCCCGGGCGCTGCGCCTTGCCCCCGCCGCGGATGTATTGGTGGCGGTGGAGACGGGGCTGGCGGCGCAGGTGCGAGCGGTGCTCCCGGATCTGCCGGCGGGCAACCTGCTCCTCGAACCGCAGGCGCGCGACACCGGGCCGGCGGCAGCCCACGCAGCCTGGAGGATCGAGGGGAGCGATCCCGGCGGCGGGATGGTGTTCCTCCCGGCGGACCACGTGGTGGCGGACGAAGCACCGTTTGCCGACGCGATCCAGGCCGCGTGGAGTGCCGCCCGCGCCGAGCGCGGTCTGGTCTGCATCGGCGTGACCCCCCGCGGGCCGTCGACCGCCTACGGCTACCTCGAGTGCGAGGGGTCGCTGCCAGGGAATGGCCGCGTCGCGAAGGTGGCGCGCTTCCTGGAGAAGCCGGACGCGGAGCGTGCCGCTCGCCTGCTCGCGTCCGGGCGCTGCCTCTGGAACGCGGGGATGTTCGTGTGGCGCGCGGCGGACTTCCTGGCGGAGGTGGAGGCGCTCTCCCCCGAGCTGGCCCCCGCGCTGCTGCGGCTGCGGGCCGCAGGGGACCCCGCGCGCTTCTTCGCCGAGGCGACTGCGATCGCGGTCGACCGCGCCGTCCTCGAGCGGAGCAGGCGCGTCTGGGTGGTGGAAGCCGAGATGGGTTGGGACGACCTGGGCGGATGGGACGCCGTGGCGCGCCACCTGCCGGCGGACTCCGACGCGAACTGCGGCGCCGCGCCACGGGTCGCGGTCGACAGCCGCGGCTGCCTGGTCCACAGCAGCGGCAAGCCGGTGGTGCTCCTGGGGGTCGAGGATCTGGTAATTGTCGACTGCGACGACATCCTGTTCGTGGCGCGCCGGGATCAGGTCGAGCGGACGCGAGAAGTGCCCGCGGCGCTCGTCGCGGCAGGCCTCGGGGATCGCACGTGAGCCGCGGCTGCCGCGCCGCACCGGAACCGGCGGAGTCGGAGGAGCCCTGGCGCGGCACTCCCGCGCGCGCCGGTGTGCTTCCAGGGTGATGACGCCGTCCTCGGGCGCACGGGTCGCGCCGGTACGCGTCGGGCTCGTGGTCGGACAGCTCGGCCTGGGGGGTGCGGAACGACAGTTGTTCTACCTGGCCACCGGGCTCGATCGCGGCCGCTTCGAGCCGACGGTCTTCTGCCTGTCCGAGCAGGTCGCCCCGTACGGGGCGCGGCTGGAGGAGGCGGGTGTTGAGGTCGTGGCGTTCCCCCGCCACGGCCACTTCGATGTCGCGCGCGTCGTGCAGCTCGGGCGCGAGGTCCGCCGGCGGGGAACGCGACTCCTGCACGCCTTCCTCCTGGATGCGAGCGCGTACGCGGCGCTGGCGGCTCCGCTCTGCGGGTCCCCCCCGGTTCTCGCCTCGAACCGGGTTTGCCTCAGCGAGCGAAACCCACTCCGGCGGGCGCTCGACCGCTGGGCGCTGGGACGAAGCGATGCGATCATCGTGAACTCGGAGGAAGTGCTCCGCTTCACCGGCGAGCAGTACGGCGTGCCCGCGAGTCGCATGCGGCGAATCTACAACGGGCTGGATCCGCGTCCGTTCGCCGCGGCGGCGGGCGACCGGTCAGCGCGTGCCTCGCTTGGAGCCGCGGCGGACGATCTCCTGGTGGTGACCGTGGGCCGGATCGAGCCTCAGAAGAACCCGGGGTTGTTTGCCGACGTTGCCGAACGGGTGGTCGCGCGCGAGCCGCGCGCCCGCTTCGCCTGGGTCGGCACGGGGAGCGGAGCCGTGGTGCTCGAGAGCATCTTGGCGGGGCGTGGGCTCGGGGGGCGGGTGCGCCTGGTGGGAAGCCGCGCGAACATGCCCGCCGTTCTCGGCGCCGCGGATCTCCACCTGTCCACGAGCGACGCCGAGGGACTGCCCAACGTGGTGCTGGAGGCGATGGCCGCCGCCCTGCCGACCGTGGCCACGGATCTCGGTGGTACGCGCGAGGCTCTCGGCGAGACCGGGCGCCTGTGTCCGCCCGGCGATGCCGGTGCGCTCGCCGACGCGGTCCTCGCGCTGCTCGGCGATCGTGGGGAGCGGGAGGAGCTTGGCTGCCGGGCCCAGGAGCGCGTCAGGCGGGAGTTTCCGCTCGAGCGGATGGTCCGCGAGACCGAATCGACCTATGACGAGTGCCTGCACCGCTGCGGCATTCCGGAACCGGGTGCAGCCAGATGAGCGGGCTTCCGCGCGTCAGCCTGCTGGTGCCGATCCGCAACGAGGAGCGCTACATCGCACGTTGCCTCGACGGCCTCGCCGCGCAGGATTATCCGTTCGACCGCCTGGAGGTGCTGATCATCGACGGTGCCTCGAGCGATCGGACGCGGGAAGTCGTCGCGGGGTATCGCGATCGGCTACCCGGTCTGCGCATCCTGGACAACCCGGATCGGACCGTCCCGTATGCGATGAACCTGGGAATCCGCGCCGCCCAGGGGGACGCCATCGTCCGGGTCGACGGACACTGCGTGCTGGCCCCCGACTACGTGCGCCGCTGCGTGGAGGTCCTGCTCGAGACGCAGGCGCATTGCGCTGGCGGCCCCATGCGCTGCTCGGGGGAGGGGTACTGGGGAGTGGCGATAGCTGCCGCGATGTCCTCGCGCTTCGGCGTGGGCAACGTCCTGTTTCGCCGCGAGGATTACCGCGGCACCGCGGATACCGTGTATCTCGGGGCCTGGCCACGGGAGGTGTTCGGGCAGATCGGACTGTTCGACGAGGAGCTGTCGAACAACCAGGACGACGAGCTGGCGTATCGCCTGCGCAAGGCGGGTGGCGTCGTCTTCCTCGACCCGACTATCCGCTCGCTGTATTTCGCGCGGACCAGCATCCCGCACCTGTGGCGGCAGTACTATCGCTACGGACTCTACAAGGTGCGGGTGTTCCAGAAGCATCCGTTCCGGATGCAGCTCCGGCAGTTCGTACCCCCGACCTTCGTGGCCGCGGTCGCCGCGCTGCCGCTGGCGGCGCTGCTCGAACCGCTGGCCCTCTGGGCCTGGGGCGCCATGCTCCTGCTCTACGGGATGGTGAATCTCGCCGCAGCGACGGCTCTCGCGAGCCGCACGCGCTGGGCCTTCCTGCCGGCGTTTCCGTTGCTGTTCGCCGTGCTGCACCTGAGCTACGGATCGGGCTTCCTGGTGGGCCTGGTCCGCTTCGCCGGCCGCTGGCTCGCGTCAGAGGGCGCGCCGCCCAATCTCCCCGCGAGTCAGGCCGTCTTCGCCGGCGAGCCGCCGACCGTCTCGGTGATCGTGCCGATGCGCGACGAGATCCGCCATATCGCCCCGTTCCTGGAATCGCTCCTGCAGCAGGACTACCCGCGGGAGCGGATGGAGTTCCTGCTGGTGGACGGCGAGTCGGTGGACGGGAGCCGGGAGCAGGCCGAGAAGGCGGGCGGGCGCTTTCCCGCGGGGTCGTTCAGGGTGCTGCGCAACCCGCAGCGCACGGCTCCCGCGGCGCTCAACCTGGCGCTGTCCGAGGCGCGCGGCGAGGTCGTGGTGCGGCTCGATGTGCACGCGGTCTACGCTCCGGACTACGTGCGCCAGTGCGCCTACCACCTGCTCACCAGCGGGGCCGTGCAGGTGGGAGGGCCGCAGATTGCAGAGGCAGGCGGGTGGGTGGCCGGCGCCATCGCCGCGGCGCTCAACTCCCCGTTCGGCGTGGGGGGCGCATCGTTCCGCTACCTGCGTCGCCGCTCGGAGGTGGACTCGGTCTACCTCGGGTGCGCCTGGCGCGAGCGACTGGTAGCGCTCGGAGGCTGGAACCCCGAGGCGGAGTTCGACGAGGACACCGATCTGCACGCGCGCATGCGCCGCGAAGGAGGGGTGCTCCTCCTCGTTCCCGAGATCCGGGTGCGCTACCACCCTCGGCAGGACTGGTCCGGCCTGGCGCTCCAGTACTTCCACTACGGCCTCGGGCGCGCGCGCACGTTTCGCGTCTACCCCGAGACCATGCGCCTCTCGCACCTGGTCCCTCCCGCATTTGCGCTGACCTTCGCGATGCTGCTAGGGCTCGCGGCGAGCGGTTTCAGGTGGGCGCTCGTGGCGGCCGCTGTCCTCGCCGGGGGGTACGCGCTCGCCGATGCGATCGCTGCCTGGATCGCTGCGCGCGGGCGGACCTCGGTCGCGGCGCTCGTGGCGGCGACCTTTCCGTGGATGCACGGTGCCTGGACCGTCGGCCTGTTCGCGGGGATGCTGCGACACGGTCTCCCGCTGCGAGCGGTGGCGCAGGCGCTGGGGCGGTTGGGGGGCGGGCGGGAGGAGGAGCTGGTGCGCGAGCCGGTGCGCATCCCGCTGCCGGTCCTCCGCGCCGACCACGAGGGGGCCGCGTGACGCGCGCCCGGGAGATGGAGGAGGTGGACAGGCGGGGTGCCGTCCTCCACCCGCCCGGGTACTACTCCATGCTCAACCCAGGCCACCTCTACCTGATGCAGCGCCGCGAGGAGGCGCTGCTGCGTGCCCTGCGAGAGCACGGCCTGCAGCCGCTGTCCGCCCGGAGAATCCTCGACCTGGGCTGCGGCGGCGGCGAGGAGATGGTCCGCCATGTGCTCTACGGCGCCGATCCGCGCGCGGTCGTGGGCGTCGAGATCCAGTTTCCCCGGCTCGCCGGCCTGAAGCAGCGATTCCGGGGTCTCCTCGCCCTGCAGGCGGATGCGTCTCGACTGCCGTTCGCCGATGCCTCGTTCGACATCGTCAGCCAGGCGACGATGATGACGCTCGTCCTCCATGCGGACGTGCGGGCCCGAATCGCGGCCGAGATGGTGCGGGTCTGCAAGCCGTCGGGGGCGATCCTCTGGTTCGACTACCGCTACTCCAATCCCGCCAACCGGGATGCGCGGGGGATCGGCGCGGCCGAGATCCGACGCCTGTTCCCCGGGTGCGAGATCTCGCTGCGAGCGGTGAGTCTCGCCCCCCCTCTCGCCCGCCGTCTCGTCCGCCTGAGCGTGACCCTCTGCCGGGTGGTCGAGTGGTGCAGCCCATTGCGGACGCACTACCTGGCGGTCATCCGCCCGGGGGCGGCGTGAGAGGGCGGTTGCAAAGCGGCGCAGCCAAAAGTAAATTGCGCGTTTCGATGGGGGGGGGGTCCCGGTGCACCCGACTGGAGCCGCCCGTCCACGCCTGGGCGGCAGCGAGAGGAGTCGCGTGCAGGGAGACATTCTCGTGGGGGATTGCGGATGAACCGGGAGGCGAAAAGCCAGGGAGTGGCTGCGATGCCTCCGCTGCGACCTGAATTCCTGCCGTTTCATCGTCCCACGATCGGCGACGACGAGATCCAGGGAGTGGTGGAAGTGTTGCGGTCGGGTTGGCTGACCACCGGCCCGCGGGTGCAGGAGCTCGAACGCGTGCTGAAGGAGCGCCTCGGCTGCGGTGACGCACTTGCGCTTAACTCCTGCACCGCCGCGCTCCATCTCGCGCTCGTCGTCGCGGGGGTTGGCGAAGGGGACGAGGTCATCACCACGCCGTACACTTTCGCCTCCACCGGGGAGACGATCCTGTATACCGGCGCGCGGCCGGTGTTCGTGGACGTCGAGCCCTCCACGTCGAACCTCGACCCGGAACGGATCGAGGCGGCGATCACGCCACGTACGCGCGCCATCTCGCCGGTCCATCTGGCCGGGCATCCCTGCCGCATGGACCCGATCCTCGAGATCGCGCGGCGCCGGGGCCTCGCGGTGATCGAGGATGCCGCCCACGCCTTCGGAACGACCTACCGCGGGCGGCCGGTGGGAGCGCTGTCCCGATTCACCGCCTTCAGCTTCTACGCCACCAAGAACCTGACGACCGGCGAGGGAGGCCTGCTCGCCTGCGCCGACGCGGACGACGCCGCCCGAGCCCGCAAGCTGAGCCTTCACGGGCTCAGCCGCGACGCCTGGCGGCGTTACGCGGCGGGCGGCTCGTGGGCGTATGCGATCGAGGACCTCGGGTACAAGTACAACCTCACCGACCTGGCCGCGGCGATCGGGCTGGCGCAGCTCCGTCGCTTCGACGACGAGCAGGCGAAGCGACGGGAGCGGGTCGCCTGGTATCGCGAGGCGCTGGCGGGATCGGACGTCTTCGAGCTCCCCTCCGACCCCGAGGACGGGGAGCATGCCTGGCACCTGTTCATCCTGCGCCTGCGTCCGGGGACGCTCTCGATCGACCGCGACGAGTTCGCCCGCCGCCTGCAGGAGGCGCGCATCGGAATCAGCGTCCATTTCATTCCTCTCCACCTGCACCCGCTGTACCGGGACCGTCTCGGCCTGCGCCCGGGCGACCTCCCCGTCGCGGAGGACCTGTACGGCCGGGCGATCTCGCTGCCGCTCTTTCCCGGGATGTCGAGGGCGGACGTGGAGTATGTGGCAGCGGCCGCGCACGGGATCGCCGCCGCGTGCCGAGCATAGGGAAGCAGTCCGCCCGCCGGGCGCTCGACCTGGCGCTCGTGTTCCCGGGCTTGCTCCTGCTGGCGCCGGTCCTGGCCGCCGTCGCGGTGCTGGTCAAGCTGACCTCCCCGGGACCAGTCCTCTACGTGCAGGAGCGGGTCGGCCGTTTCGGGATACCATTTCGGGTGTTCAAGTTCCGTTCGATGCACGTCGGCTCCGACCGGTCCGGGGCACTCGTGACCGGCGGTGGGGATCCACGCGTCACGCCCCTCGGACGCTGGCTCAGGCGCACGAAGCTCGACGAGCTGCCCCAGATCTGGAACGTCCTGCGAGGGGAGATGAGCCTGGTGGGTCCCCGCCCGGAGGTCCCACGCTACGTGGCGCACTACACCGACACCCAGCGGCGCGTCCTGGCGGTCCGCCCCGGGATCACCGACCCGGCCACCCTGGCGTTCCGGGACGAGGAGGCGAGGCTCGCAGCGGTCCCGCTGGCTGACAGGGAAATGTTCTATCTAAACGAGATCCTGCCGCAGAAACTGGAGATCAACCTGGCCCACCTCGAGCAGGGGATCGGGGCAGATCTCCGGATACTCTGGCGCACTGTGGCGGCCCTGCTGAGCCCCGGCGCCTGAAACTCGGGGTTCGGCGCGGGGTTCCCCCAGTACGCTCTGGTTGACGCCCGATTTTCACCGCCGTATATTGTTCCCGCCAGATATCTTCCCACGGTTGAACGGTTTGCGTTCGGCCTGCCACGTCGCGCCGCCGAGCCGGAGGGGATGGTTCCGTTGAGTTTCAGCCCACGGGGTTTCCTGAGGCACCGGCGTCTGCTCCTGGTCGTGGTCGACTGCGCGGCGATTGTGCTCGCAATCCTCATCGCGAACACGCTCCGCTTCGACGAGCCGTTCCCGACCGCGGACAACCAGTTTCCCGCGTTCCATCGTTGGCTGCAGTTCGACCTTCTCCTGACGCCGATTATCTTCTACTTCTTCGGCCTCTATCAGTCCGCCTGGCGCTACGCCTCCATCCGGGACATGCTGCGAATCGGGCAGGCGGTTCTCCTGCGGACTGCGGCGGTCATCCTGGCGTTCGTGGTGTTCGGTCACTCGGGGTTGCCCCGCAGCGTGGTCGTGATCGACACCCTCGTCCTGCTGCTGGCCATTGGCGGGTTCCGCCTGCTTACCCGCGTTCATGGTGAATTGCGGCTCCGGCCCACCGGCGGGCGGGCGGTCCTCATCGTCGGTGCGGGGCAGAGCGGCGAGATGATCGTCCGCGAGATGTTGCGCCGGCGTGACCTCGACTACAGACCCGTCGGTTTCGTGGACGACGACCCGGACAAGCAC